>OIWU01000215.1_pt1 | contig 80450 bp, 67 predicted proteins | sample 1587711 | NCBI WGS metagenome assembly OIWU01 (sample SAMEA3888909, study PRJEB22519) | human gut metagenome | biome: human gut; feature: human-associated habitat; material: faeces | place: Denmark | collected 2010 | reverse complement strand
GGGATAAACGCTGAAGGCATCTAAGCGTGAAGCCCCCCTCAAGATGAGATATCCCTCCTTCGGGAGTAAGACCCCTTGAAGACTACAAGGTAGATAGGGCAGAGGTGGAAGCATGGCAACATGTGGAGCTGACTGTTACTAATAGGTCGAGGGCTTAATCTGGTTAATAACGGAGAAAAACAAATCGGATTTGTATGAAGTTTTGAAGGTACATACTTATTAAATATGAATTATTTAAGACATCCAATGAGATGTCTTTTTTTTGTAAAAAATAATAAAAAAATAATGAAAAAATAATGAAATAATAATTAAAAACTGCTATAATGTTTTCGGTTACTTATCGAAAACATTAATTTATTAAGGAGGTTGTTATGGAACAAAAGAAACAGGAGCCAATTCGTGATGCGAGACAGCTTGGAACGGCCAAGATGCTTATTCTTGGTTTGCAGCATATGTTTGCTATGTTCGGCGCAACAATTCTTGTGCCTATTCTTGTATCAGGATATTTTCAGAAGGCTTGTGGGGAGCCGCTTACCAGAGGTCTTTCTGTATCGGTTACCCTATTTTGTGCAGGCTTTGGCACGCTTATATTTCATCTGTGTACAAAGTTTAAGGTACCGGCTTTTTTGGGTTCGTCATTTGCTTTTTTAGGAGGCTTTTATACTGTTGCAAACCTTGACAGTGGTATGTATGCAGATATGGCTGTCAATGATAAGGCCGCGTATGCGTGTGGTGGAATATTTGTTGCAGGTATGCTTTATTTCGTACTTGCACTTATCATTAAGCTGGTTGGAATTAAGCGTGTAATGCGCTTCCTTCCACCTGTAGTGACAGGACCTATTATCATATGCATTGGTCTTTCACTTGCCGGCTCAGCTATCAATAATGCTTCAACAAACTGGGTTCTTGCAATTATTGCACTTGGAGTTATAATTATTTTCAATATATGGGGAAAGGGCTTATTTAAGATCATTCCTATTCTAATGGGAGTAATTATTTCCTATGTTGTGGCTCTTATTATGAATACTGCTGGAATTACTAATCCTGATGGTTCCGCAATTCTTGATTTTACATCAATTGCATCATCTGCGTGGGTCGGAATACCTAAATTTCAGTTCATGAAGTTTGATATTACGTCCATTCTTGTTATGGCGCCTATCGCTATTGCGACTATGATGGAGCACATTGGCGACATGTCTGCTATTTCTGCTACAGTAGAGCAGAACTTTATTGCTGATCCGGGTCTTCATAGGACACTTATAGGTGATGGAATTGCAACTGCATTCGCAGGAGCCATCGGAGGACCGGCTAATACAACATATGGTGAGAATACAGGAGTACTTGAGCTGTCTAAGGTATATGATCCGAGAGTTATCCGTATTGCAGCTGTTTTTGCTATTGCACTTTCGTTTATTCCAAAGTTTTCGGCTGTAATATCTACTATGCCATCAGCGATTATTGGTGGAGTTTCATTTATGCTTTATGGAATGATTTCAGCAATAGGAGTTAGAAATGTTGTTGAAAACAAGGTAGATCTGACGAAATCAAGAAATCTGATTATTGCAGGTGTTATTTTTGTATGTGGTCTTGGCTTTGGAAATGGACTGACATTTACTGTAGCAGGAACATCAATTACATTGACAGCTTTGGCAATTGCAGCTATCGCAGGAATTTTCTTAAATGCTATTCTGCCGGGAAATGATTACGAGTTTGGAAAGAATCCTGATGGAGATGCAAGCAGGGGTGTGTATATGATGAACACTGACAATGATGAGGAAGAGGAATCATAGAAGTTAATTTGTATTTAGACTGATTTGTTAGTTGTAACAGTAAATAATTTAACAAACATTAAAAAGATATTAATAATATTTTACTTGATAAAGTTATATATATTCTCTACAATAAACTGGTATGGTGTATTTTCATAATTCACTTTACCAGTTTTTTTTAAGGGGATTAGATTTAATGGACAGAAAAAAGATATTTTGGGCGATAGCTTCTGCTTTTATAGCTATCTTGAGCATATGGACTGTTGTCTCACAGAGCAAGCATTTTTCGTTTGAGATTCTTATGAGTTTTATCAGAAATGCAAATAAAGGCTGGCTTTTTATGAGTTTTGTTTGTACGTTTGGGTTTATTTGGTTTGAAGGCTTTGCTCTGGTACGCATGGCAAGACACTTTGGGTATAAAACCAGCGCGATTGATGGTACTGTGTATGGTGGAGCCGATGTGTATTTTTCGGCTATTACACCATCGGCATCGGGAGGACAGCCAGCCAGTGCGTATTTCATGATAAGGGATGGCATACCGGGCTATGCTGCTACAGTGGCCTTACTGATTAATCTTGTTATGTATACACTTTCACTTTTAACAATTGGCTTACTATGCATGATTTTTAAGTATCCATTGCTGAAAAATTTCTCAGGTATTTCGCGGATATTTATATGTTTGGGGATTGTGGTGCTGATTTTTCTGGCTCTTGTATTTTATATGCTGCTAAGGAAGGGAAGCATACTATACTCAATTTGTGATAGTCTTATCCGGCTTTTTGAAAAAATACATATAATACGGCATGGTGACAGGCTTCGAATAAAGCTTAAAAATACTATGAAAGATTATCAGGAGTGTTCAAACAGTATCACAGGGCAGACCGGGCTTCTCATCGAGATTTTCTTTTGGAATATAATGCAGAGAGTTTCACAGCTTTTGGTATCGTTTATGATTTTTATGGCAGTCGGCGAAGGCGTAAATAAGGCAGTTGATGTGAGTGTGATACAGTGTTTTGTGGCGATGGGCTCCAATTGTGTGCCTATACCCGGTGCTATGGGCGTGGCTGATTATATTATGATTGATGGGTTTAAACAGCTTGTTGGTAGTAATGCAGCAAATATGGAGCTTTTGTGCAGGGGAATGACATTTTATGGAAGTGTCATAACAAGTGCTGTTATTATTCTTATTGGATATATAATTAGAAAAAAAGTAGCAAAATAGTCTAGTACTTTTGCACAATAATATATTGTTATATTTGTTAAAATGTGTTATTATTCTATAGTAATATATTAGATATTTTTTATGAAGGTATTGGACAATGAGTAGCAATGATAGTACTGCTAAGGAGCAGAGCTTTCTATTTAATGTAAACAAAATATTTCTTGTCATCCATCTGCTGATGCTATTTATGTTTTCATCATTAGGTGTAGATTTGATGGCAGGAGTCAGTCTGATCAGCATATGCTTTTATTTCCTTGCATTCAGTCTGACAAAATCTGAAAAACTGAGCATATATGTTTATAGTGTGGCTGTTGAGATATTGCTTTATATGATACTTGCGGTGGTTTGTCTCGGAATTCAATGTAATTTTCAGCTTTTTTTGATCGATGCAATGTTTTTTCTTTTTTCCATGGATTATGTGGTCCTCAGGAAGAAAAAAAAGAATCATGTTGCCATTCTGCTTTGCTGTGTATATGCTATTGCTCTGATTATTCTTTATATGCTTGATGGCTTTTACGCACCTTTATATAAGTTGGATTCTGTTGTAATTAAGAGTATTTCTATTGCTATGATTTCTGGTGTAGTTTTCTTGATAATAACATGTATGATGTGCCTTTTGCATTTTATGTCTTCCGAGGAGGGGGCAATGGAAAAGCAGGCACAGTTTGATGCGCTGACGGAGCTTCCAAATCGTTTCTATATGATGGCAAAGCTTAAGAATCTTTTTGAGGCTGAGAAGCAGGGGGAATATTTCCTTGCAATGATTGATATTGATGATTTTAAGAAAATTAACGATTCATTCGGACATAATGTAGGAGATGATGCACTTAAGATGCTCGCTCGTACTATCGTAAACAAGGCTCGAGGTGTTGAGCTTAGCTATTGCAGATGGGGAGGAGAAGAGTTTTTACTTCTTGGCAAATGTGTCGACGGAGAGGTGCCTAAGAATTTTCTCGATGAGCTTCGTGTGGAGATTAATTCAAAATCCTTCTGGACATCTAAGGGCAGCGGAAGGATGACAGTGACCATAGGTGCAGGGAAATATAAAGTGGGGCAGGATTACAAGGAATGGATTAATTTTGTTGACAAACAGCTTTATGTCGGAAAATGCACCGGTAAGAATAAGGTTGTATGCTGAGACATATTTCAAGGCTTTGACATATTTAAATGAGCTGTAATCGTTGCTGGTCACACTGTTAGGCGTGAACAGTCACAATCGCATTGAAATTATATTGAAATTACAAATTTTAGTTGCATGAAGTCAATAATTGTGATAAAATATTGTCTGTTCGTAAGACGCCGGCATGTCGGAATGGCAGACGATGCAGACTCAAAATCTGTTGGGCGCAAGCCCGTGTGGGTTCAAGTCCCACTGCCGGCACTATTTGCAAAACCCCGTAAATCCAAGATTTTCAGTAAAATCAAGGGTTTGCGGGTTTTTTCTTTATTTATAATCTTTAAAAAAATTAAAGAAATTAGGGTACTTTTAAGAAAAATTTGCCCCAAAATTGTACCCAAAAAGGTACCCAAAAATCTGCCATATAGGCTGTAATACCAGATAGCAAACAGGAGCATTATGATGATAAAAAAGATTTATAAAAAATATGAAATTATATTCAATGTTATATTTTTCTCGATTTTCCCGATTATGGCTTTTTATCTTATGGAGTTCTACGAACATAATCCTTTTGAAGAAGTCAGATTTATGGCGGGATTTTTTAATATTATTTTGTTTGAGCTGATTGCCTGGATTCTTTATTTTGTTACGGGCAGGGCGAAATGGGCACTTCGTGCAGTTTTTATTGTGGCCATGGTTTTTGGACTGATTAATCATTATGTTATGCTTTTCCGCTCGACTCCTTTTGTTCCATGGGATATTTTTTCAATTGGTACGGCGACAAGTGTTGCATCCAATTATGATTTCGCACCGACTGCAGGAGTAGTTGTTGTTACAGTTATATTTATAGCTCTTATTGTGCTGATGCATTTTGTTGATTTCAGAATTAAGTGGAAATTCAGGCTCAGACTGATTCCGACTGTGCTTGGAATACTTGCGCTGTGTCTGTTTGTGAATGCCCTGCAGGATGAGGATTTCCAGACGGACAATTATCTGTATCCGTTTCTATTTACACCTGCATATATGACAAAGGTGAATGGAATGGCGGTAACCTTTGCGATGGATCTTAAGTTTGTGGCGGTTGATAAGCCTGATGGGTATAGCAGACAGAAGGCAAAGGAGCTGCTTGACAGCTATGCCGGTACAGATGATAATTCAGATGAAGCAGATAAAAGTGATTATCCGAATATTATAGTTGTGATGGATGAGGCATTTTCAGACCTGTCAGTGCTCGGCGATTTTGATACAAATACAGACTATATGCCGTTTGTACACAGTCTTGAAAAGGGCAATGAGAACACTATAACAGGATATCTGAATACGTCTGTATGCGGTGGAAATACCGCCGATACCGAGTTTGAGTTTCTGACAGGCAATACGATGGCTTTTCTTCCGGTAGGAAGTATTCCTTATCAGCAGTATATAAAGAGCACGACACCTTCCCTTGCAAGCTATTTAAAAAGCATAGGCTACGCAACGTATGCACAGCATCCGTACTATGGCAGTGGATGGAACCGGGATACGGTCTATCCTCTTTTGGGATTTGACAATCTTTCGTTTATGCAGGATTATTCTAATCAGAGGTTTGTGCGCAAATATATAAGTGATGAGACATCCTTTGACAGGATTATTGAGACCTATGAGAACAAACCGGATGGTCAGCCGGCATTTATATTCAATGTCACTATGCAAAACCATGGTGGATACACGGATACCTACTACGGCTTTGACAATACTGTGACAGCGGATAAGCTCAATAATTCTGCACTTGACCAGTATCTTTCTTTGATTAAGATGACAGACGAGGATTTAAAGAACCTCATTGAATATTTCTCAAATGTGGATGAGAAAACTATAGTGGTATTTTTCGGTGATCATCAGCCAAATGATACTGTGGCGAGCTCTGTTCTTGCAGCAAACGGCTTGGACTATAATAATTTATCAAATGAAGAGCTTAAGCTGCGCTATCAGGTGCCGTATGTTATCTGGGCAAATTATGATATTGATGAGGCTGCAGGAAAAGACACGAGCGTTAATTATCTGGCTGCAAACGTACTTAAAGCGGCAGGTGTGCCGACAAATGACTATCAGAGCTTTCTGCTAAAGCTGCAGGAGGAGTATCCAATTATATCAGCGGTACGCACGGATAAAACTGCAGATAAGACATTAGATAAAGCATCAAATAAATCAGACAAGGCAACCGGCAGCAAAAAGAAGCAGGCCGATTCGGATATGCTAAACGATTATAAGCTTTTGCAATATTACAGACTGTTTGACTGGGAGGATAAGTGATGAATTTTGTTAAAAAACATCCACTTTTGACAGCGTTTTTAATTCCATTTTTCATATGTATAATCATCTGTATAGGAAATGGTGTATATCCATTTGGCGATTACTGCCTTTTGCATATGGATTTGTATCACCAGTATCTGCCTTTCTTTAATGAGCTGTGGGAGAAGCTAAGAAATGGTGCGAGCCTCATGTATACATGGAATATCGGGCTTGGCAGTGATTTTGTATCGGTATTTGCCTATTATCTGGCGAGTCCGTTAAACTGGCTTGTGGTGCTTTTTCCAAAGAGCCATATTATTGAGTTTATCGAGCTGCTAATCATTTTTAAGATTTCGTTAAGCGGAGCAACATTTTTTTATTTTCTGAAGGAACACTTTGTACTTCTTGGAAAGGATAACAGATATCACGATAATACATTTGTGCCGGCATTTGTTTTCTCTACGGCATATGCGCTTTCCGGCTTTGTAGCTGCGTATAGCTGGGATGTCATGTGGATGGATGTTGTGGCGGTTGCACCGCTTGCGATAGTAGGACTTGAGAAGCTTGTGCGGGACAAAAAGCCGGTGCTTTACTATGTATCACTGGCATTTTGTATATTGTCAAACTATTATCTGAGCATCATGCTTTGCATCTTTTTGGTATTCTGGTTTGCATGGCTTTTCTTTACGCAAAAGGGCGGTAAAATGGCTGCAATTGTGAGATTTGCCGTTTACTCGCTTTTGGCTGGAGGCACTGCGATGGTGCTAATCATCCCGGAGCTTATCATTTTAAGCTACAGCGGTTCGTCGGGCATCGAGTTTCCAAAGCAGATAGAGTGGTATTTTAATCTCTTATCGGAGGTCGGCAGGATGTGTACGACAGCAAGCGTCTATGAGGGTGCAGAGAACTGGCCGAATCTGTATGCCGGAGCCTTTAGTGTGATGCTTTTGATACTGTTTGTGCTCAATAAAAGGATTAATTGGAAGAAAAAAATAGCTCCCGTATTGTTTGTGTTGTTTTTCATGGCAAGCTTTGCCAATAAACAGCTTGACTTTATATGGCACGGACTGCATTTTCCGGATTCGCTGCCTGGCAGACAGTCGTATCTGTATGCATTTCTTGTATTGACCATAGGCTATGCTACAGTAAGAAAGTGGCGTGGCATAAGACTGTGGCATATTGGCGTGGCAGTGGTATTTGCATCGGCGCTTATGGCAGTAAGCACGATGTTTGCCGGTGAGGATGTGACAGAGTATTATGCAGTTATCATAAGTATATTGTTTGTTGCGCTGTACGGCATTATGACAGTACTTTTAAAGCTTGCAGCAAGAAAAAACAGGGAGCTTTTGATGGTCATAACATGCGGTATTGCGATTGTGGAGCTGGCTGTCAATATGGCTGTGACAGGACTTGGATGTACCGGCAGAAGCAGCTACAATGCCAATGTGGACGATATGCAAAAGGCACTTAAGCTGGCAAAAGAGGATGCAGCTGACAACGATGTACCATTTTACAGGGTTGAGGATACAGGCCGACTAACTAAAAATGATGACACACGATACGGCTATGCTTCTGGAACACAGTTTTCTTCCCTGATGAATATAAATGTGAGCCATTTTTATCAGGCTCTTTATATGGAGGGAGGCAAGAATTTCTACTGTTATAACGGTGCCACACCTGTCACGTCAGCCATGCTTTCGGTCAGATATATGGTTACAAAATCAATACAGCCACAGAATGAGCTGACTACACTTGTTGGAAAATGCGGAAATCACTATCTGTATCGGAATAACTACACACTTCCGCTTGGTTTTATGATGGATGAGGGAGTGATTGATGCGTGGAAGCCATCCTCGTCATCGAAAATCTATTCGATTAATTCCCTTGGCAGGCTCCTTGGCGCAGCAGATGATATGCTGACCATGACAGAGTGCACTCAGGACGAAAATCCGGGAACTACGACTCTCACCTTTGACCATGACGGATATTATTATGCGGCATACGATTCGTGCAGCACTGACAGTCTGACCTTCAGCCACGGAGAGTATGAGACCACATATTCGAAGACCACTCACAGGTATCTGTTTGACCTGGGATATGTGAAGGCGGGGGAGACAGTTTCCGTCACAAACACTGATGCCGATGCTGTACGATTTAATGTATACGAGCTTTCCATTGCTGCAGTTGAGAGTGCTTACAATACACTCAATGAGCAGACACTCTCGGTGGATGATTTTTCAGATACACACATAAGCGGACACATTGATGTGAAGGAGGCAGGCAGACTTGTGCTTTCTATTCCGAGTGAAAAGGGATGGACTATGAAGGTGGATGGGAAGGATGCAGAGTATGAGGATTTTTCAGATACCTTTGTGAGCATTCATCTGGATGAGGGAGAGCATGAGATAGAGCTTTATTATGAGACACCGGGGCTTAAGGCAGGTGCAGCTATAAGCGCAGGCTGTGTGGGTGTCTTTCTACTGCTTTTATTGTTTCGTCAAATAGTTAAGAGACGCAGCCGTTTAAAGTTTAAAGCGAACAGTGACAGATAGTGAATGTACTGACAGACAACGTATATAGTTCATTTATGCGAAACACAGAATGTTCAAATTGTAATAGTATAATTCAATAATAAAAATAAAACAGGAGATTAACAAAATGAACAAACAAAACAAAAAAATCGCACAGGAAAAAAGAAGAATCGAGAGAGAGAAGGCAGAAAAGAAGGCAAAGGTTGTGAATCTGCTGAAATTCTGGGTGCCGGTAGTGGCAGTTGTTGTGGTGGTCATAGTGCTAATCTGGGCAGTTGCGACATCGGGCGGTTCATCGTCAAAGGGCACTGACGGTACGCAAGCTGCATCACAGACCACAGAATCTCAGGCATCCGAGGCACAAAGCAGTGATTCACAGACCGAGGCAGCAACACTGAATACAGAGACTGACACGGTTGCAGAAAACGGAGATAAGGTAAATATTGACTACACCGGATATATGGACGGTGAAAAATTCGAGGGTGGAAGCACTGATGGACAGGGCACAGACCTGGTGCTCGGCTCAGGCAGCTATATAGATGGCTTTGAGGACGGAGTGGTAGGTCACAAGGTGGGAGAAACCTTTGATTTAAACCTGAAGTTCCCGGATGATTATAAGACAAATACAGAACTAGCCGGAAAGGATGTTACGTTTGAGGTGACTCTTAACGGTGTATACAAATAAAGAGGATAACACACATATATGGAAAAATCGTTTGAAGAGGTACTGGTACAGTTTTATGTTGACCAGTACAGGGAGAATGCGAAGAGAAGTACAGGTAAGCCTGTAAAGCTGGCACACTATATTCACAGGCTCAATAGTAAAGCAAAATCAATTAAATATGCGCGATTTTCAAAAAACGAGACAATAGCACTCGACAAGCTGCATCAGGAAATAAAAAGGCTTGCATTGATCACCTACTATTCCAACAATAAGAATGCAAGGCAGATTTTAAATAGAGAAATCCTTCCGCAGCTCGTCAGGGTGGATATGGAGCAGTTTGATGAGAATGAGGCAGAGTATCTCACAGAGGATTTTCTAAAGCTTTTGCGCAAGGAGTATATAGGTGCGATATGTACAAGGAGCATGAAGGCGCTTTACAATGAGTACCGCAGCAAGGAGCTTAGAAGAGAGATTGTCACGCTGGTTCCGGCACGGCCGGAGCTTGAGTTTCCAAAAGCACAGAGCATGAAAAGGCACTTCATACTCCATATAGGCCCGACTAACAGCGGTAAGACATATCAGGCGCTTGAGAGGCTTAAGCTGGCGCAAAACGGAGTTTATCTGGGACCGCTTCGCCTTCTGGCACTTGAGGTATATGAGAAGATGAATGATGCAGGCATACCATGCACCATGCTTACAGGCCAGGAGTGTCTTGAGGTATCAGACAGCAGAATTACAGCATCGACAGTGGAGATGCTTGACTGTGACAAGGAGTATGATATCGCAGTGATTGATGAGGCACAGATGGTTGCAGATGATGACAGGGGACATTCGTGGACCAGGGCAATTCTTGGTACACTTGCAGGAGAGATTCATATATGCATGAGTCCGGTGGCAAAGGATGTAGTTATTCATCTGATTAATCTGTGCCACGACGAGTATGAGATAAGGGAGTATGAGAGAAAGACTGCGCTAAAGCTGGAGGATAAGCCTTTTTCTTTTCCACAGGATGTAAGAGAGGGCGATGCCTTTATCGTCTTTTCAAAGAAGTCGGTACTCAATATAGCAGGGCGTCTGGAGGAAAACGGCATAAAGCCAAGTGTCATATACGGAAGTCTGCCACCGGAAATAAGGCGCAGGCAGATGACGCTTTTTAATGAGAAAAAGACACAGGTTGTCGTGTCAACAGATGCGATAGGAATGGGACTCAATCTGCCGGTCAGAAGAATTGTATTTCTGGAGGTGGAAAAGTTTGATGGAGTATCAAGACGTCCGCTTGTCATCTCTGAGATAAAACAGATAGCGGGCCGTGCAGGCAGATTTGGTCTGTATGATACAGGCTATGTGACAGCTTTAGGACAAAAGAATCTGAATTATCTGAAGAATACGCTAAATATACCGGAGCAGGATATTGATATAGTAAGTCTTGGCTTCCCGCAGGTGCTCCTTACAATGGATGCGCCGCTTGATGCGATAATTAAGCTCTGGCATGAGGCAGAGCCATCAGCACCGTTTAGGAAAATCAATGTCGATGAGATATTGTTTTTGTATGGATATGCGTATAAGGAGCGATACTTTATCGCAGATTTTGATGACAAATATCTGCTTTATAAGATGATTACATGTCCTATAGATATAAAGGACAGGGAGCTTGTCAGACAATGGCTGCGCTACTGCATGTCGTATACATCTGATATCTCTCTAGACAAGCCTGATAAGCATTCAAAGTATCAGGGGCTCATGAAATACGAATCCTATTACAAAAAGCTTGATTTGTACTATCAGTTTTCAGTCCGCATGGGCAAAATTGTGGAGGAGGACTGGCTTGAAAACGAGCGCGACAAAACACAGGCAAAGATTATGCAGCTTCTGTCAAAGAGCAAGGATGAGTATATTATCAGATGCCGGTATTGCGGCAGAATACTTCCGATTGGAAATTCACGCAATATATGCAGAGACTGCTACAGTATGATACGCAGGTAGCAGCCGGTTTATATTTTACGGTCAAGTCGTTGAATTTAGCTGTCCAATGTGGCATAATAGAAATAAGACCAAAATATGAATGGAGGAAGTTTTTATGGCAAACAATGAATTACAGATTGCCGGCTCACAAGGGGAACTTAGAATCCGTCCTTACGAGCACCACGCAAAGTATTATGAAACAGATCAGATGGGTATAATCCACCATTCAAACTATGTCAAGTGGATGGAAGAAGCAAGACTTGATTTGATGGATCAGATAGGACTCAACTACAGGCAGATGGAGGATATGGAAATCATAAGTCCGGTGCTGTCGATATCGGTAGAGTATCACAGTATGGTACATTTCGATGACACGGTCGTCATCTACACAAAGCTGCTTAAGTATAACGGAATAAAGATGGAGCTTGAGTATGTCATGAAGGACAAAGAGACAGGCGAGCTTCGCACCACTGCAAAAAGCAGCCATTGCTTTTTGAACAAATCCGGCAAACCAATCTCATTAAAGAGAATGTATCCGGAATTAGATACAAAATTTTTTGAATTTAAAGAGGCATAATAAAATGATACAGGATAGATTAAAAGCATTGAGAAGCGAGATGGCAAAGAGGGGCATCTCGCTGTATGTGGTACCTACTGCTGATTTTCATGAGTCAGAGTATGTAGGAGAGCATTTTAAGGCACGCAAATATATTACCGGCTTCACAGGCTCAGCAGGTACCGCAGTCATCACTATGGATGAGGCCGGACTATGGACAGACGGCAGGTATTTTGTGCAGGCGGCTGCGCAGCTTAAGGATACCACTGTAAAGCTCTTTAAGATTGGCGAGGAGGGCGTACCGACAGTTGATGAGTATATAAAGGATACTCTTTCGGATGGCGGTGTAATAGGTTTTGACGGCAGAGTGGTAAATGCCGCATGGGGCAAAAGGCTTTCTGAAATCGCAAAAGAAAAGCACGGCAGCATGTACGTAAATGAGGATCTGATTGACCTTATATGGACTGACAGACCACCTATGTCAAAAGCACCTGTCATGATTTTTGACAATAAATACACCGGTGAGGATATAAGCTCAAAGCTTAAAAGAGTCAGAGAGCAGATGGCGCAAAAGGGTGCAACACTTCATCTGATGTCATCACTTTACGATATCGCCTGGCTTTTAAATGTCAGGGGAGGCGACATAAGCTATGTGCCTGTAGTGCTTTCATACCTGGCACTGTCACAGGACAGCTGCATATGGTTTTTGCAGGAAGAGGTTGTGACAGAGACTCTTAAGGCATACCTCGATAAGAATGGTATACAGACAAGACCTTACGATGATTTTTATGAATATGTGAAGCATATTGATGAAAAAGAGACAGTGCTTTTAAATACATCGATTGTAAATTACCGCATCTGCGACAGCCTGCCGGATGGTGTTAAGGTGATTGATGCGGAGGATCCTACAGTTGTCATGAAGGCCGTAAAGAATGAAGTACAGCTTGAAAATCTGCGCAAGGCGCATTTAAAGGATGCAGTTGCGATGTGCAAGTTCATGTACTGGCTTAAGACAAATATAGGTAAGATACCTATGACAGAGATCTCGGCTTCAGATTATCTTGCATCGCTTAGAGCTGAGCAGGAGGGCTTTCTTGATTTGAGTTTTGCCACAATATGCGGATATGCTGATCATGGTGCTATTGTGCATTACTCTGCAACAGAGGAGTCTGACAGGCAGCTTAAGCCTGAGAGTCTTCTTTTGGTTGATTCAGGAGGACATTATCTGGAGGGAACCACAGATATCACGAGGACCTTTGCACTAGGTCCTGTGACTGACGAGATGAAGGATATGTTTACGAGAGTGTGCCGCTCAAATATGAACCTGGCAAATGCAAGGTTTAAGGAGGGCTGCTCTGGCCTTAACTTTGATATTCTGGCAAGAGAGCCTTTATGGGAGATTGGCATGGACTACAATCACGGTACCGGACACGGTGTGGGCTATGTGCTCAATGTTCATGAGGGACCAAACAGCTTTCACTGGAAGCAGTACCCGGGCAGGACTGCAGAACGTGTGATAGAAGAGGGCATGGTCACTACAGATGAGCCGGGCATCTATTTAGAGGGCAAATTCGGTATTCGTACAGAGAATGAGCTGATTTGCCGAAAAGGCGAGAAAAATGAGTATGGCCAGTTCATGTATTTTGAGAATCTGACCTATGTACCGATAGATCTCGATGCGATTGATCCAAATCAGATGACAGACAGGGAAAAGGGATACCTGAACGCTTACCATGCGAGAGTTTATGAGCTTGTTTCACCTTTTTTGAATGATGAGGAGGCTCAGTGGCTTAAGAAATATACAAGAGCTATTTAACGTTACTGCCTGCACTGCAGTGTGACCGGCAGCGATTACAACAATATTATAATTGACAGTAAGGAAAGTATCAAAATGAGTGAAAAGCTTGTACTTATAGACGGACACAGTATTTTAAACAGGGCATATCACGGGCTGCCTGATCTGACCAATTCAGAGGGGCTTCACACAAATGCAGTCTATGGATTTTTGAATATCATGTTCAAGATTCTTGACGAGGAAAAGCCAGACTATCTGACGGTGGCATTTGATGTGCATGCGCCGACGTTTCGCCACAGAATGTTTGATGCGTACAAGGGCACGAGAAAGCCTATGGACGAGGAGCTCAGACAGCAGGTGCCTATGATAAAGGAAATGCTTACCGCTATGGGCATTAAAATCGTGGAAAAGGAGGGCTATGAGGCCGATGATATACTTGGAACCTTATCTGTCAGGGCAGAAAAGGCCGGTATGGATGTCGCCATCATTTCCGGAGACAGAGACCTTTTGCAGCTTGCGACTGACCATGTCATGGTAAGGATTCCAAAGACAAAGAAAACAGGAACCGAGATAGAAAACTACAATACAGCAGATGTTATCGAAAAGTACGGCGTCACTCCAAAGGAGTTTATCGATGTAAAGGCGCTGCAGGGAGATACGTCTGATAATATTCCCGGGGTACCCGGTATCGGCGAAAAGACAGCAGGCGCACTTATAGCAAAATATCACTGTATAGAGGCAGTACATGAGGACGCTGAGAATGTAAAGCCGCCAAAGGCTTCAAAGAATATAGTGGAGTACTGGGCGCAGGCGCTTATGAGCAAGGAGCTTGCGACAATCATACTTGATGCGCCGGTTGACTATGAATTTTCTGATGCAAAGCTTAGTGGCGGAGTAGAGTCACTCTACACTGAGGAAGCCTTTTTACTGTGCAAAAGATACGAATTCAAAAACATGCTGTCACGGTTTAATGTGGAGGCTCCTAAAAACAATGCCGAGGAGCATTTTGTGGTAGTAAGGGACTTAAAGACTGCAGAGAGAGTGTTTGAGAAGGCAAAGGACAAGGAGGTCGCTTTTGCGGTAGTACCAGGAGAGTCTTTGGAAAACAGCGAAAGTGATGGACAGCTAAGTCTGTTTTCGGAGCCGGTTTCTAACGATTATCTTGCTGTTTCGATTTGTTTTTCAGAGGAGGACATTTATTTTATCTGTACAGGTGATGAGATTTCAAGCAGCTTCCTGGATGAAAAATTAAATACCCTGGAAGTAAAGTCATGGATATCACCGGATTTAAAGACCAATCTGCACAGATTTAAGAGCAAAGAGATAAAGGCAGATGACAGAGGCAGATATTTTGACATGATGGTGGCTGCATACCTTATCAATCCGCTTGTCGGGGAGTATCCCTATGATGCGGTTGCAAAGGACTATCTGGGGCTTATGCTCTCATCTAAAAAGGATTATCTGGGAAAGCTTGATTTTACTCAGATGATGAAGGAGGATGAGAAAAAGGCAGTGGACTGTGCCTGCTACGAGGTGTATACTGCCTGGAAATCAAAGCCGGTTCTTTTGCAGAAGCTAAAGGAAATGGATATGCTCACGCTTTATAAAGATATCGAGCTGCCACTCGTTTTCGTACTGTATGATATGGAAAATGAGGGTATAAGGGCTGATGGAATAAAGCTTAAGGAGTATGGAGACAAGCTTGCTGTTTCGATAACTGAGCTTGAAAAGAAAATATATGAGGCAGCAGGTGAAGAGTTTAATATAAATTCGCCAAAGCAGCTTGGAGTCATTCTCTTTGAAAAGCTTGGACTGCCAAATGAAAAGAAGACAAAGACCGGTTATTCTACTGCGGCAGATGTGCTTGAAAAGCTGGCACCGGAGTATCCGATTGTCGCGGATATATTGGAATACAGACAGCTCACAAAGCTAAAGAGCACATATGCTGACGGACTTTCGGGATATATTGCATCCGATGGCAAAATCCATACTACCTTAAATCAGACAATCACTGCGACAGGCCGTCTTTCAAGCACAGAGCCTAATCTGCAGAATATCCCGATAAGGATTGAGCTGGGCAAGCTTATCAGAAAGGTATTTCTGCCTGAGGATGGAGATCTGTTTGTTGACTCAGACTACTCGCAGATCGAGCTTCGGGTGCTTGCGTCGCTTTCAGGAGATGAAAGGATGATAGAGGCATTTAAGAATGGTCAGGATATCCACAGAAGTACAGCGTCCCTTGTGTTTGACACACCGTTTGATGAGGTCACAGATCTTCAAAGACGAAATGCAAAGGCTGTAAATTTTGGTATCGTATATGGTATCAGCGCGTTTGGTCTGTCTAACGACCTGGGGATTTCAAGGAAAGAGGCACAGGGCTATATAGACAGCTATTTTGTCAAATATCCAAAGATTAAGGAGTTTTTGGATCAGACGGTTTTGGATGCCAAGAAAAATGGCTATACAAAGACCATGTTTGGGCGTATCAGACCGATTCCCGAGCTGAACTCGAGCAATTTCATGCAAAGACAGTTTGGAGAGAGAGTTGCGATGAACTCACCTATTCAGGGTACAGCAGCCGATATCATAAAGATTGCCATGATACGTGTGCATGACAGGCTTCTTGACGAGGGCTTAAAGTCAAGACTTATCCTTCAGGTGCATGATGAGCTTTTAATTGAGACAAAGGAAGCTGAGAAGGATAAAGTGATTAAGCTTCTGGAGAAAGAAATGCGTGGTGCGGTGGACATGAAGGTATCCATGGAGGTGGGCACCGAGTGTGGCTATGACTGGTATGATGCGCATTGATGACAGAAAAGGAAATAGTATGATTTTTATAGGAATAACAGGTGGTGTAGGTGCCGGAAAATCGGCAGTGCTTGGCTATCTTAAGGAGCTTGAGGGCGTAAGGGTAATGCTTTCCGATGAGATAGCACATGAGCTGATGGAGCCGGGAAGCGACTGCTACAACAGATTAAAGGAATTGTTTGCAGAGGAACCGATATGGCTTGAGGACGGGCATTTTGACAGACCAGCACTTGCCGGAGTGATTTTTTCGAATGATAAAAAAAGAGAGCTTCTAAATGAAGTAGTGCATCCTGCAGTAAAGGAATATGTGCTTAATGCAGTTAAAGAGGCAAAAAAAGAAGGTCTTTTTATGCTTGTGCTTGAAGCAGCACTCCTTATAGAGGAGGGATATGGTGAAATCTGCGACGAGCTGTGGTATATTTATGCAAGTGAAGAAGTCAGAAGAAAAAGACTTAAGTCATCACGCGGATATTCAGATGAGAAGATAGATAGTATCTTTGCAAGCCAGCTTAAAGAAGCTGAGTACAGAAGGCACTGCAAGGAGGTTATCGATAATGATGGAGATATCGAAAACACGATAGCTTCAATAAATAAAGCGCTTAGCAAATACAAGGAGTAGTGGAAATGAATAATGTATTCGGTTTGGATATTGGTACAAGAAATGTTGTAGGAACTGTCGGCTATCAGACTGATGACAAGGAATTTGTGGTTACAGCACAGTATGTCAGGGAGCATGAGACCAGAGCGATGCTTGACGGTCAGATACATGATATAGGCAGGGTGGCAAAAACCATTAAGGAAGTAAAGGACGAGCTTGAAAAACAGACAGGACAGCCACTTGAAGAGGTGTGTATAGCAGCCGCAGGACGAGTATTAAAGACTGTCACGACGCATGTGGAGTATGAGTATGCGCAGGAGTCTGTGGTGACCGGCGAGGATGTCCATACGCTTGACCTGCTTGGCATAGAAAAAGCACAGGAGGCACTCAAGGAGGTTAACGATACAAGCTATAAGTTTTACTGTGTGGGATATTCTACAGTCAAATTCTTTTTGAATGATGAGGTGTTTATCAGCCTTGAGGGGCATAAGGCAAACAAAATAGGCGAGGATATCATAGTTACATTTCTGCCGGAGGATGTGGTAGACGGACTGTATGCGGCAGTGGGACAGGCCGGGCTTAGTGTAGCCAATATGACATTGGAGCCTATCGCCGCTATCAATGTGGCAATTCCGGAGAACTATCGTATGCTTAATATCGCACTTGTCGATGTGGGAGCCGGAACGAGTGATATCTCAATCACAAGAGACGGAAGTATCATAGCCTATGGCATGATACCGCATGCAGGAGATGAGCTGACAGAAGTTATTGTGCAGCATTTCCTCGTGGATTTCAATATGGCGGAGAGCATCAAGCTTCAGTCTACGACAAGTGATACGGTTACATACAAGGATATCATGAGCATCGAGCACACAATTCCTGCACAGGATGTCTGGGATGTGGCAGCACCTGTTGTTGATAATATTGCACAAGAGGTATCGACTAAAATCAGAGAGCTAAACGGTGACAAAACAGTGAGTGCCTGCTTTGTAGTCGGAGGTGGAGGCAAGATACACGGCTTCACGGAAAAGCTTGCGGAAGATCTTGACCTGCCGGAGGAAAGAGTAGCTCTAAGAGGTGAGGAAGTGCTTGGCGATGTGACCTTTGAGCAGGAGGATATTAAGAAGGATCCACTTCTTGTCACTCCAATTGGTATATGTCTGAATTATTATGACCAGAGAAATAATTTTATCATGGTCAGATTCAACGGTGAGAGAATAAAGCTCTATGACAATAACAGGCTTACAATAGTCGATGCGGCGCTTCAGGCGGGATTTCCAAACGATGAGCTGTTTCCAAAGCGCGGTACCCCGATAAACTTTACGGTAAACGGTGTGGCAAGGCTTGTAAGAGGCGAGGCCGGAGATGGCGCAGTGGTGACCATGAACGGAAAGCCAGCAAGCATCAACACACCGCTTGAGCCAAACAGTGAGATAGTCATCGAGCCGTCCACAGCAGGAGAGGCAGCAGTGTATAAGATATCGCAGCTTGATGAGTACAATCATTCTGTCATTACTTTTATCATAAACGGCAGAAGGGTTTCATGTCCTAGGTTTGTCCAGGTAAACGGAGAGCTTGAGCCGGAGGATTACAGCATCAGGGAAAATGATGTGATTGAGACAAGAAATTACTATACAGTGCGCCAGATTGCGCAGTTTATGGATCTAGTTATTGACACAGACCAGATGATATTTGTAAACAATGAAGAGGCTGATCTCGACACTCTTGTATACGAAAATTTCTCTGTTGAGTGGAAAACAGATGAATATGGTGTTGCAAGAATCGACAATAACAATTATAATGACACACAAGAGTCTGATTCAGATGATGCTTCGGTCTTAGCTGAGCAGGATGCAAACAGCACAGAGTCAGACAACACAGTGGCTAGAACATCAGAGCAGATGATGAATCAGGTGATCGATGAACTGCATGATGATTTTGCTAAAGAAGCTGAAGCATCTGCTGTGCCGGAAAACGAACTGCCGGAAAATGAATTGCCAAAAAATGATATACAGGAAGAAATACACGAAGAAGACTCATCAGAAAATACAGTTACAGTAATTGTAAACGGTGAGCCTGTAGAGCTGTCCGGCAAGGATACATATATATTTGTCGATATATTTACCCATATCTCATTTGATTTACAGGCAGGAAAGGGCAGGGCAATAGCCACTGTAATAAATGGCAGAGATGCCCGGTTTTCCGAGGAGCTTCATGAGGGAGACAAAATAGAATTATACTGGAAAGAGAATTAACATGTTAGAATTATGCAGCATTGCCAGCGGCAGCAGTGGAAACTGTATATGCGTGGGTACGGATGATTGTCATGTGCTCATAGACGCGGGCATCAGCGGTAAGAAAATAGAAAACGGACTGAATGAATTTGATATGACTGCCACAGATATGCATGGGATTCTCGTGACACATGAGCATATAGACCATATCGCAGGGCTTGGTGTCATGGCAAGACGCTATCATATGCCGATTTATGCAACAAAGGCCACAATCGGGGCCATAAAATGCACAAAATCCGTTGGAAATATAGATGATGAGCTGTTTCATCCTATTGAGGCAGGCGTCGATTTTACGATAGGTGATATAGAGTTTGAGCCGCTTCACATATCACATGATGCGGCTGATCCTGTCGCGTACAGATTTAAAAACGAAAATCATGCGATGGCAGTCGTGACAGACCTTGGCACGTATGATGATGCACTGGTTTCAAAGCTTCAGAACCTGGATGGGCTGCTGCTTGAAGCCAATCATGATATAAATATGCTCCAGACAGGGGCATATCCGTATCCGCTCAAGCGTAGAATCATGGGTGACAGCGGACATTTGTCGAATGAGAGAAGCGGGCAGTTGTTATGCGAGCTTCTTCATGATAAATTTGGCTCAGTAATACTGGGACACCTTAGTAAAGAAAATAACTACGAAAAGCTGGCGTATGAAGCCGTCAGGCTTGAGGTCACAATGGGAGACAATCCATATAAGGCAAGTGATTTCCCTATGTATGTGGCTAAGAGAGACAGGGCATCAGACCGCATAGCCGTAGAATAAGAGAACAGGAGAATAAGTTGTTATGGATAACACAAAGAACAAAGTAATCATCACAGTTGTCGGAAAAGACACAGTAGGAATCATCGCAAAGGTATGTACATATCTGTCAGAGGGCAGTGTAAACGTGCTTGATATCTCACAGACTATCGTTTCAGGTTATTTCAACATGATGATGATTGTTGATATGGCAAATGCTACAGCTTCATTTGCAGAGATTTCTGACCAGCTTGATGCACTTGGAGAAGAAATTGGTGTAACAATAAAGTGTCAGAAGGAAGAAATCTTTGAGATGATGCATCGAATCTAGTTTAGCATAAAAATGTCATACACAGTTAAAGGAGAACAGCAAAATGATAAATATTGGTGAAGTAATTGAGACCAATGACATGGTGGAGAAGGAAAATCTTGACGTGCGTACAATCACACTCGGTATCAGCCTGCTCGACTGTATAGACTCAGACCTTGCAAAGGTAAATGAGAATATTTACAATAAGATTACAACACTTGCAAAGAATCTTGTATCAACAGGAAAAGAGATAGAGAACAACTACTGTATCCCTATCGTAAACAAACGTATTTCAGTTACACCTATCGCCCTTGTCGGCGGTGCGGCCTGCAAGAGCTCAGAGGATTTTGTTACAATAGCAAAGACACTTGACAGAGCTGCCAAAGAGGTAGGTGTCAACTTCATCGGTGGATATTCAGCACTTGTGTCAAAGGGCATGACAAAGGCGGATGAGCTTTTAATCAAATCCATCCCTCAGGCAATGCTTGAGACAGACCTGGTATGCAGCTCTGTAAATGTTGGCTCTACAAAAACCGGAATCAACATGGATGCAGTAAAGCTGATTGGCGAGATGATAAAGGAGACAGCAGAGGTGACAAAGCACCTTCCTGTATCAGGCTGTGCCAAGTTTGTAGTATTCTGCAACGCTCCTGATGACAATCCGTTTATGGCAGGAGCCTTCCATGGTGTGACAGAGGCTGATGCTATCATCAATGTAGGTGTCAGCGGACCGGGAGTAGTAAAGACTGCTCTTGAAAAGGTAAGAGGCGAGAATTTTGAGGTGCTCTGTGAGACAATCAAGAAGACAGCCTTCAAGGTTACACGAGTAGGACAGCTTGTGGCAAAGGAGGCTTCAAAGAAGCTTGGAGTGCCATTTGGAATCATAGACCTCTCACTTGCACCTACACCGGCTATCGGAGACTCTGTAGCCGATATTCTCTGTGAGATAGGCTTAGAGAGAGCCGGAGCTCCGGGAACAACAGCTGCACTTGCACTCTTAAACGATCAGGTGAAAAAGGGCGGTATCATGGCATCATCATATGTCGGCGGACTCTCAGGTGCCTTTATTCCTGTATCAGAGGATCAGGGAATGATAGATGCCGTAAACGATGGTGCACTCACTCTCGAAAAGCTTGAGGCTATGACCTGTGTGTGCTCAGTGGGACTTGACATGATTGCAATCCCGGGCGATACAAAGGCCACTACAATTTCAGGAATTATCGCAGATGAAATGGCTATCGGTATGATAAATCAAAAGACAACAGCCTGCAGACTGCTTCCGGCAATCGGAAAGGATGTAGGTGATGTGGTAGAAATCGGAGGACTCCTTGGAAGTGCACCGGTTATGCCGGTAAACAGATTCTCTTGTGATGCATTTGTAAACCGTGGAGGAAGAATCCCGGCACCTATTCACAGCTTTAAAAATTAGTAAATAGTGGCATTGTTTACAAGCATGTACTTATAAGAATAACTTATAAGTGCATGCTTATTTTAAAGTGGTACTTGACAATGACAAAAATACATGATTAAATAAAGACAGTTATATGACTGACGGAAGTGGATAACCACATGGAGTATAACAGTTGATTGCCGACCGTCTGGGCGCACATTTTTATAAGTTTCATGCAGAGCTTTATATTATTATGTGTGTTCAGACGGTCTTTTTTTTCCGGCAGGCCCGAGTAATTTGGGGATGCAGACCACATTATCAGAAAACATGGAGGATGACATGGAAAGAGTATCATTAGCAAAGGAATTATCAAGCACAACATACCCTGGCAGAGGTATCGTAATCGGTCGCACAAAGGATGGTAAGAAGGCTGTAACAGCATACTTTATCATGGGCAGAAGCGAAAACAGCCGCAACAGAGTATTTGTAGAGGATGGCGAGGGCATCAGAACACAGGCATTTGACCCTTCAAAGCTTGAGGATCCAAGTCTTATCATTTACGCACCTGTAAGAGTGCTCGGCAACAAGACAATTGTCACAAACGGTGATCAGACAGATACTATCTATGAGCTGATGGACAAGCAGCAGACATTTGAGCAGGCCTTAAGGACAAGAGAGTTTGAGCCTGACGCTCCTAACTATACACCTAGAATTTCAGGAATCATGCATATTGACAATGGCGAGTTCAACTACGCTATGTCAATCTTAAAGAGCAATAACGGCAATCCTGATGCATGCAACAGATATACATTTGCATACTCAGCACCGGTTGCAGGAGAGGGACATTTTATCCATACATATATGGGCGATGGAAATCCACTGCCAAGCTTTGAGGGTGAGCCTACATGGGTAGATATCGACGGAGATATCGATGAGTTTACTGATATGGTATGGGAGAACCTTAACGAGGACAATAAGGTATCACTTTTTGTCAGATATATTGATATCGCAACAGGCGAGTATGAGAGCAGAATCGTAAACAAAAACAAATAAAACACTATATAAACGGTCAAATATACAAGGTAAGCAGATAAAAACAGGAGAACAGAAAAATGCAGGAATACGAATTAAAATACGGATGTAATCCAAATCAGAAACCGGCCAGAATATTTATGAAGGAGGGAGAGCTTCCTATAAAAGTGCTTAACGGCAGAGCCGGATATATCAACTTCCTTGATGCCTTTAACGGATGGCAGCTTGTAAGAGAGCTTAAGAAGGCAACAGGTCTTCCAGCCGCAACATCCTTCAAGCATGTTTCACCTGCAGGTGCAGCAGTAGGACAGCCGCTTTCAGATGTGGAGAAAAAGATTTACTGGGTTGATGATATGGATATTGAGTTTACACCACTTGCAAATGCATACATCAGGGCAAGAGGAGCTGACAGAATGTCATCATTTGGTGATTTTATTTCACTTTCAGATGTATGTGACAAGAGCACTGCACTTGTAATCAAGAGAGAGGTGTCAGACGGTGTTATTGCTCCGGGCTACACAGACGAGGCTCTTGAGATTTTAAAAGCTAAGAAAAACGGCAATTACTGTGTTATCGAGATTGACCCGTCATATGAGCCGGCACCTATCGAGAGAAAGGATGTATTTGGTATCACATTTGAGCAGGGCAGAAACGAGCTTCATATTGATGATGATTTCTTCTCAAATATCGTGACAGAGAACAAGGAGCTCACAGAGCAGGCTAAGATTGATCTGGCAATATCTATGATTACATTAAAGTATACACAGTCCAACTCTGTATGCTATGTAAAGGGCGGCCAGGCAATCGGTATCGGAGCAGGCCAGCAGTCTCGTATCCACTGTACCAGACTTGCAGGATCAAAGGCAGACAACTGGTGGCTTCGTCAGTCCCCACAGGTGCTTGGACTTCAGTTCGTGGATGGTATCAGACGTGCAGACCGCGACAATACTATTGACCTTTATATCGGTGAGGATTATATGGATGTGCTTGCAGAGGGCGAGTGGCAGAAGTTCTTCAAGGTAAAGCCGGACGTATTTACAGCAGAGGAGAAGAGAGCATGGCTTGACAAGAATACAGATGTAGCACTTGGCTCTGATGCATTCTTCCCATTTGGTGACAACATTGAGCGTGCTCACAAGAGTGGCGTGAAGTATGTAGCACAGCCGGGTGGATCTGTGAGAGATGACCATGTTATTGATACATGTAATAAGTACGGTATGGTAATGAGCTTTACAGGAATCAGACTTTTCCATCACTAATCACAAGGTATAGCGGTTATTAAGCTGAATTTAAGCACAATAAGTAATTCAATAATAGAGGACTTCATGATATAATTACAGTATACATTTTACACAGTAGTTAATCATGGAGTCTTTTTATGTCATTACAGTTTATCACAGGTAATTCAGGAAACGGAAAAACAAAATATCTCTTTAACAGGATAGTGAAAGAGGCAAAGGCAAACCCAAGGGACAATTATCTTGTAATAGTGCCTGAGCAGTTTACAATGCAGACGCAGAGACAGCTTGTAGATTTGTCGGAGAATAAAGCTATCATGAATATAGATGTGCTAAGTTTTAAGCGCTTAGCCTACAGAGTGTTTGATGAGCTTGGAATCACAAATCTCACGGTGCTTGAGGAGACAGGTAAGAACCTTGTACTCAGAAAGCTTGCGGCACAGGAGGCGGATAAGCTTGGCGTAATAGGCAGAAACTTAAACCGCATCGGCTATATAAGTGAGGTAAAGTCACTGCTTTCGGAGCTTGTGCAGTACAATATATCACCTGAGGAGCTCGGAAGATATATTGCCTCAGGCAGGCTATCGGATACACTTTCAGATAAGCTCAAGGATGTGCTCGTGCTCTACGAAGCATTTGAGAAGTTTATGCAGGACAAATATATCACTGCAGAGGAAATACTTAATGTGCTTAGCAATGTGGCGGAGGAGTCTGCCATTCTTAGAAATTCAGTCATTGCATTTGATGAATTTACCGGATTTACACCTATACAGAACCAGCTCATCAAAAAGCTCTTTGTCATTTCAAAGAAAATATATGTAACGCTCACAATAGACTGTCGTGAGGATATCTTTAAGAGCAGAGGCATGCAGGAACTGTTTGACATGCCAAAAAGGACAGTGAAATCACTCACCGAAATGGCAGCGTTTTATGGCATAGAAGTCGAGGAACCTATTATCCTTGATAAAAACTACCGGCTTGCAGAAAACGAAGAGCTAAGCTTTATGGAACAGCAGCTTTTCAGAAAACGAAGATGCTCCTTTAAAAAAGTACCAAAGCACATTCATATAGACTGTCTGCGTGACCCGAAGCAGGAGCTGACAAAGATAGCCAGAAGAATTAATGAGCTTGTAAGGAACGAAAATCTGCGTTACCGAGATATTGCTATAGTCACAGGAGATGTGAATATATATGCAGGTTATGTGCGTGAAATATTTGACAAATACAATATTCCTTACTTTATCGATGCCACACAGGAGATACTTTTCCATCCGTTTATTGAGTTTATCAGGTCAATACCCGATATTGCGGCACAACATTTCTCGGCAGATGCGGTGTTCAGATTTTTGAGGTGTGGCTTTAGTGAGCTATTGGACAGTGAAATAGATGTACTTGAAAACTATGTGCTCGCCTGTGGAGTAAGAGGTAAAAGCGCATGGGACAAAAAGTGGGTCAGGCTGCCAAAGCATAAGGCAGGCTATGACCTTGAGCTTTTAAACCAAAGCAGGGAGTATATAATGGAACTGCTAAAGCCGGTATATCAGGTGTTTTCCGATAAAAAGTCAACGGTAAAGGACTATGTGCTCGCTATATATAAGCTGATAGTTTTGCTTGATATACCTGATAAGCTTGCAAAAAAGGAGCAGGCACTGCTTGATGCAGGGGACCAGACCGCATCAAAGGAATACGGACAGATATACAAAATAGTCATGCAGCTCTTTGAAAAATATGTGGCGGTGCTGGGTGATGAATGCATGGATGCAGAGGAATTTACACAGATACTGGATGCAGGACTGGATGCGGCAGATGTAGCAGTCATACCGCCGGGATACGACACCGTGACCATCGGAGATATTGAGAGAACGCGTCTGACCAACATAAAGGTCATGTTTTTTGCAGGCGTAAACGATGGGATTGTTCCAAAGGCGGCAGGAAGAGGAGGCATTATATCACAGTATGAGAGAGAGGCACTTAAGGAGCTGGATATAGAGCTTGCGCCCGGGGCAAGAGAGCAGGCATTTATACAGAGGTTTTATCTGTATCTGAACATGACAAAGCCATCCAGGGAGCTTTATATCAGCTATACGAGACTTGACAGTGAAAAAAAGGCTGCCCAGCCATCGTACCTCATAGGTATATTAAAGGGGATGTTTCCGGAGCTTGTCGTGACTGAGACAGAGGATGTAGAACAGCTTTTGGATATATCAAGCAGGCAGAGTGCTCTGGATTATCTGCTGTCAAATGAGGTGGATGACAGATGGTGCGAGATTGCAGCAGCAGTGATGTTCTATGACGCATCAGTCAGTGATGCAGGGGACGGTAATGAAGTAGACGATAAAGAATTTGCTCAAAAAAATTCCGTGGAGCGGCTCATCAATGCAAGGTTTGAGCATTATTCAAAGGATCCGATTAGCCGAAATGTGGCAAGAAGCATATACGGCAGACACATGGAGGGCAGTATCACGCGCTTTGAGCAGTTTGCCAGATGTGCATATGCGCATTTTTTAAATTATGGATTGAGGCTTACAGAGCGTGAGGAGAGCGGCTTTACATCTCTTGATATGGGTAATATATACCATGAAGCACTGGAAAGATACAGTAAGAAGCTTGATAGGGAGAGTACTGACTGGTTTAGCGTGACAGATGCAAAAAGGGATGAGCTTGCGATGGAAGCAATAAATGAGGTGATTGATGAGTATGCAGGCTTTGGCATATTTGATACAGCGGAAAGCCAACATTCGATATCACATATGAAGGCGGTCTTTAAGCAGACAGTATGGGCACTCACAACCCAGATACGAAGAGGCAGCTTTGTGCCTGAGAGGTTTGAGTTTTCCTTTTACGAGAGCCTTGATATGGCAAATGATGTGACGGTTGATATAAAGGGACGCGTGGACAGGACTGACACATATACGGATGAGGGCAGGCTTTTTGTGAAGGTACTGGATTACAAGTCGGGAAATACAGTTTTTGACCTGGTGAAGCTGTACTATGGCACGCAGCTTCAGCTTGCAGTGTACATGGACGCTGTCATGGAACAAAAGAAAGAGGCACTAAAGCAGGTAAGTGTGGAGCCGGGCGGTATGCTGTACTATCACATCGACGATCCTGTAATTGATTTAAAGGATGTGACACCGGGCACTGAGCTGTCTGAGGAAGAAATCAATCAGATGATATTAAAGAAGCTCAAGCCTGACGGGCTTATCAACTCGGACGAAAAGGCATACAGAGGCATGGACAGAGACTTTGAGAAAAGCTCTGACGTAATCCCTGTCACCTTAAAAAAGGATCAGACACCGGCTGCAGGCTCAAAGGTGGCAAACGCCGAAGAGTTTGATGTGATAACAAGGTTTGCGCGAGAGAAGCTTCGCGAGATAGGAAGAGAAATATACGATGGAAATGTTGCCGTCAATCCTATCAAGAACAAGAAAATAGACAGCTGCGCATATTGCGCTTTTCAGGCCATATGCAGGTATGATTCAAGGATACCGGGCTTTAGCGAAAGAAGCTTTAACGGTGACAATAAGGAAGATGTACTTGATAAAATGCGTACACAGATTGCAGCGGCAGAGCATAAAGCATGCTATGGAGATAATAATATAAAGCCATAATCGGGAGACATAATATGGATGTTAAATGGACCAGTGAACAGAAAAAGGTAATAGATTTAAGAGACAGGGATATACTTGTATCGGCGGCAGCGGGCTCAGGAAAGACAGCTGTACTCGTTGAGCGTATAGTAAACAGAATATGTGTGGATAATCCGCCGGTGGATATCGACAGGATGCTTGTGGTGACGTTTACCAAGGCTGCAGCTGCTGAGATGAGGGAGCGTGTCAGCCGTGCGATAGACAGCTTGAAGGAGCAAAAGCCGGACGATGAGAACCTGCAGAGGCAGTCGACACTGGTTCACAATGCGCTCATCACTACAATCGATTCGTTTTGTCTGTTTGTGGTGCAGAATAATTTCGCACAGCTTAATCTGGATCCTGATTTCAGAATCGGTGACCAGGCAGAGCTTAAGCTTATGCTAAAGGATGCTTTGGCACAGGTATTTGAGGACAATTATGCAAGAGAAGACAACGAGGAATTTATCAACCTTATAGATACCTACAGCAAGGGGAGAAATGACTCTGCCGTCAGGCAGATGGTGGAGGATATCTACTATAAGGCGGGCAGCTCATCATGGCCGAGAAAGTGGATGAACAGTCTCCTAAGGCTCTATGATATAAAGTCAGCTAAACAGCTTGAGGACTCAGAAATCATTAAGGAGATAGTGGATTACAGCAGGGTGCTTTTGGAGGAGGCTGTTCAGGAGCTTACAATGGCAAAAGACCTGGCATCAGCTACACCAGGGCTTGAAAAGTATGCGCTTACACTTTCAGAGGATATAGCATTGTTTGATGGAATGGCTGATGTGACAGGCTATGTCGGCATGCAGGAGTTCTTAAACAAAATATCCTTTGGCAGAATTGCTGTCATCAGGAAATTTGACGGAGACGAGAAGAAAAAGGAGCGCGTGAAAAGCATGCGCGATGCTGCCAAGAAGAAGGTAGACGGAATAAAGCAGAAATACTTTGGCATGTCAATTGAGCTTATGTATGAGCAGCTGGAGCGCCAAAGACCATTTGTTAAAGAGCTGATAAGGCTCTCACTTGAGTTTTATGATGCGATGGAGGCTGTAAAGACAAGAAAAAGAGTATTTGATTTTTCTGATATAGAGCATTTTGCGCTTCGCATACTGGTGGATGAACAGACACTGGAGTCCACAGAGACGGCGCGTGAGTTTTCAAAACATTTTGAGGAAATCATGATTGACGAGTATCAGGACTCAAACCAGGTTCAGGAGGATATACTTACCGCTATTTCAAGAGAGCACCAGGGAGTCGGCAACATGTTTATGGTGGGCGATGTAAAGCAGAGCATATACAGGTTTCGAATGGCACGTCCTGAGCTGTTTATGGAAAAATACAACACATATACATCAGATGACAGTGGACACCAGAGAATAGACCTGCATAAAAATTTCAGAAGCAGGAATGAGGTGTTAGACTTTACTAACGACATATTCTATAAAATCATGGCAGCTGATTTGGGCAATGTGCAGTATGATGACGATGCGGCACTGTATCCCGGTGCAAGCTATCCAAAGGAGACGATGCGTCCTGAGCTTTTGCTTGTTGACTACAAGGATGAGGAACTGTCTGAAATTATAGAGGATGAGGATGGAGATAAGGTGCAGATAGAGGCGCTTTTGATTGCAAACCGTATCAGGAGTCTGATGGAAAACGGCATGGTGACCGATAAAAAGACAGGGCAGCTAAGAGCCGTGCAGTACAGGGATATAGTGATACTTTCGAGAAGTGTTGCAACCTGGGGCAATACAGTGGCAGCAGTATTAAAGGATTGTGATATTCCGGCGCATGTAGAGTCGAATACAGGCTACTTTTCATCGTATGAGATACAGGTGATTCTGTCGATGCTTCGCATACTCGATAATCCGCTGCAGGATATTCCGATGGCAGCAGTGCTTGCTTCGCCTATCGTGGGCATGGATGATGAGGAGCTGGCACAGATTAGGTCTGCCTTTAAGGGTGTAAGCTTTGCACAGGCTGCACTTAGCGCCATGGCAGGTGAGGATGGCTATGAGGACGAGAAGCTTAAAGCCTTCGCTTTGGTATTTGAGAGACTAAGAGGTGCTGTAGCTGATACGCCAATCCATGAGCTTTTGTACATGATGCTTGATGAGACAGGCTTTTACAGGTATGCATCGGCCATGCCGGCAGGAAAACGGCGCAGACAGAATATAGATATGCTGATTGAGATGGCCGCAGCCTATGAAAAGACCAGCTACAAGGGGCTGTTTCACTTTGTCAGGTACATAGATATACAGCAGAAATACGAGATAGACTACGGAGAGGCCGATACCGCAGGCGAGAATGACGATGTGGTGCGCATTATGACAATCCATAAGAGCAAGGGTCTTGAGTTTCCTGTAGTGTTTGTTTCCGGGCTTGGCAAGGGCTTTAACACGCAGGACACAAAATCAGACCTGGTGATACATGAAAAGCTTGGGCTTGGCTTTGTGGAAAAAACAAAAAGCCCAAGGACAAAGCGACCATCACTAATCAGAAATGAGATAGAGAGCCGCATTAAAAGGGAAAATCTGGGAGAGGAGCTGCGTGTGCTGTATGTAGCACTCACCAGGGCGAAGGAAAAGATTATCCTGACAGGGGGACTTTCAAATGCCCAAAAATCCTTTGAGAAGTATAGAGGCAATGTAAATGCGAACCAGCCAATAAGCTTTGGACAAAGGGAGGGAGCAGGGTGTTACCTGGACTGGATTATACCTGCCATGCTGTCGTACCCGGATAAGTATACGGTATCCACAGTCGATGCAACAGAGTTCGCTGCACGAACTGCGATGGATATGGCGGCAAACGATATATCAAAAGCGCAGCTTATTGGGCACATAAGTGCAGCGGATGAAACAAAAGCCAAAGAGCTCGCAGAGGAATTTGATTTTGAGTATGTATATGCTTCTGATATAACTAAAAAAAGCAAATATTCTGTATCTGAGCTGAAGCATGACTCTATGGTTGAAAAGTACGACAGCACAGAGAGGGAGGCAGAGCGTCCTAAGTTCTTATTGGAGGAGAAGGAGACGTATGTGCCGGACTTTGCGAGGGATGATGAGGCAGGCGGTGCTTCTAATGAAAGCAAAGAGCCTAAAAATGCAGCAGGTGTGAATCAGGGAGCGCTGCGCGGAACTGCAGTGCACCGTGTCATGGAGTGTCTGGATTTCAAGAGCCTGTGTGATATAGATACAAAAGACCATGTGGCAGTCAGTGCATTTGTGAAGAAAAGCATGGATGAAATGCTAGAAAAGAGGCTTATCACAGATGACATGTACAGGCTGACCAGACCAAAGCTTATAGAGCAGTTTATATCATCAGATGTGGCAGCGCGTATGGCACAGGCGGATAAGAGAGGCGATTTGTATAAAGAGAAGCCTTTTGTGATGGACTATGAGGGAGTATTGGTTCAGGGAATTATTGATGTATTCTGGCTGGAGAATGATAAAATAGTGCTGCTTGATTATAAGACAGACAGGGTAAATGCTGCTAAAGAGCTTATCGACAGATACAGCACACAGCTAAAACTGTATGCTGATGCACTTGGAAGGATTTTTTCTACAGATGGGAAAAGCATACAGGCGGATGAGAGGCTCATATATTCATTCCGTTTACAGCAGACAATTGTTATCTGTCGTGAATATAAAAAATAGTGGCATGTCACAGCAATCTATTATATAATGTCTAACAGGCGGTACAAAAATATACAATACATTAATACCTCAGACATAATTGCTGTATGAACAGCTGTATATAAAGCCAAAGAAAAGAGATAATTTACATGGAGGAATACAATATGTACGAATACGATGACGAGGTTTTAGACACATTTTTAAAGAAACAGACACAGCTTTTTAGTGAGGAGGTCGCAGATACTCCGGAGGCTGCAGAGGAATTTTTAGAGGACTGCATGGCTGTGGTATGTAAGAATATAAAAGAAGTAAGAGATTACTTTGATGAGGCAGGCTCAGATATTTCGGGCATGTCAGATGATGAGCTTATGGACCAGAGTGAGGTCTTTGCCATTGCGGATGGCAGATTCCTTGTTGTGGAAGGATAGCAGGTATGAAGTATTTTAAGAAAACGATGTGTATGCTGCTTGCATCAGCGACACTTCTCACCGGCTGCAGTATTGGCGGCAAGGAGATAGTGCTTGATATAAATACCACGAACAGCCATACAGTTTTTTCCGTGGACAATATGAAGTGCGATAAGACGGAGGCACTCATATATTTAGCCAACTACAAAAATCTGTATGGCACTATGTATGATGTAAACCTGCTTGAGACAGATGATGCGTCGAACGTGGAAAAATATATCAGGGATGTCACTGTTGATGAGCTGACGCGCATATACTGCATGGTTTCAATTGCAAAGCAGAAGAAGATTACACTTACAGACAAGGAGAAGAGTAGTGTGTCAAAGGCTGCAAAGGAATACTATGATTCATTAAACGAAGCTGAAAAGAAATTCACAAAGGCTGATTTATCAGACATTGAGAGCGCATACGAGCATTATGCGATTGCGCAAAAGCTGTATAATTCTCTATCGAAGGGCGTTGATACAGAGGTGAGTGATGAGGATGCAAGAGTTATCCATATACAGAAAATCTTTGTAAAGAGCAAGGAGAGCGCAGACGCTGTGAGCCAGAAGCTTTTGTCAAAGGAAGATTTTGCAGCAGTTGCATCAGGCAGCAGTGAGGACAGCCAGACAGAGCTGTATGCTGCAAAGGGCACTCTGCCACAGGAGGTTGAGGCTGTAGCATTTGAGCTTGGCGATGGAGAGACATCTGATATGATAAGCACAGATGACGGCTACTATTTCATCAAGTGTATATCCAAGCTGGACCGGGAAAAAACAGAGCAGAACAAGGTCACTATACTGCAAAAGAGACAACAGGAGCAGTTTAATGATGACTACGAGCACTTTGTAAAAAAAGCAGGCTTTAGTTTAAACAGTGACCTGTGGGATTCAATCAGTATAAAGGATGAAAAGGATGTGAAAACAAGCTCATTTTTTACTGTGTACAATAAATACTTTCAGGCCGACAATTGAACAGGCAGATAATAATTAATAATAGACAGGAGCATATAATATGGACTGGGAATTTGACATCCTGTATGCAATTCAGAGCATCAGAACACCGTTTTTAGACAAGCTAATGGCGTTTTTATCCACCCTCGGAAATGCAGGCGTATTGTGGATTGTGATAGGTGTAGTGCTTTGTATTTCAAAAAAATACCGTCGTGGAGGCATGCAGATGCTTTCGGCAGAGCTTTTGAGCTTTATAGTGGGTAATCTGATAATAAAAAATATGGTCGACAGATTGAGACCATGTCAGATAGATGAGACAGTCAGTCTTATTGTAAAGATACCGTTTGACTCATCATTTCCTTCGGGGCACACGTTAAACGGCATAACAGCGGCAGTGACACTTATGTTTATAGACAAAAGAATGGGAATACCGGCGATTGTACTTGCGGTACTTATAGCGTTTTCGCGTATGTACAACTTCATGCATTTCCCAACGGATGTCCTGGCAGGAGCAGTGCTTGGAGTGGTATCGGCTGTGTTTGTAAACTTTTTGTTTAAGAGAGCCGGTAAGAGCGAGATGACTAAATAAAGCTAAAGAAGTGTCACATAAAATGGCATAAATAATAACGTATAATAATAGAACGAATACAAATAATTAATAAAAAGCTGTACATATGCAGGTCTATGAAACCTGCATAGTGTACAGCTTTTTTATGAGATGTTAACAGTAAAATTACTTTGTTGGATTACTTTGTGAGAAGAAGCATGATATCATTACTTCTCTTTACAAATTTAGTCATCTGGTCAACTGAAAGCGGCTGGTTAGAAAGCATTGCAAGATCGTAAAGCTGCTCAGCAAACATTGGAACGTGCTCAGAATCCTTATTGTCTAAGATGTACTTCACAAGCTCGTTGTTGGCATTTAATGTGAGTGTCTGGTCAGCGGCAAACATGCTTGGATCCATTCCACCCATGCCTCCGGCTGCGTACATCTTCATCATATCCTGCATACGTCTGCCCTGCTCTGAGAGTGTGAGCACAGATGCTACATCTGCGTTCTTAAGGTTTTCTACCTTTACAGTAAGCTTATCGTTGTTCAAAGCCTTTTTGAATACCTCTGAGAGAGTAGTGGTTGCCTCTGTGAGGTCTGCATCGGATTCATCCTTGAGAGACTCTGTGAGGTCTGCATCTATTCTCATGAACTTGTAGTGGTCATTTCTCTGCTCAAGCTGTGTGATGAATGAAGTATCGATATTGTGGTCAAGAATAACAGCATTCATGCCCTGCTCCTTGAACAGCTTGATATACTGACCCTGCTGTACTACATCTGTGACATAGTAAACTGTATTTTTCTCAGGTTCCTTGTTTTCATCAGTGTTGGCTGAGCTGTCTGCATTTGCATCAGTATTTTCAGCTTTTTTTGTATCATCAGAAGCATCAGCACTTTCTGCATCTGTTTTTCCATCATCCGCAACAGGTGCGAGCAGCTCCGGAAGAGTCTGATACTTGTCATTGATATCCTTGAAAAGAATATAGTCGTTTATCTTGTCGCAGAACTTCTCGTCCTTTAAGCAGCCAAACTTGATGAATGGGCTGATGTCATCCCAGTATTTCTCATAGGCTTCCTTATCTGTCTTGCACATACCGATGAGCTTGTCAGCTACTTTCTTGGTGATGTACTCAGAAATCTTCTTTACGAAGCCATCATTCTGGAGAGCAGAACGTGATACGTTAAGCGGTAAATCAGGACAATCGATAACACCCTTAAGGAGCATCAAAAACTCAGGAATGACCTCCTTGATATTGTCTGCGATAAATACCTGGTTGTTGTAAAGCTTAATAGTTCCCTCAATTGAGTCGTACTCAGTGTTGATCTTAGGGAAGTAGAGGATACCCTTTAAGTTGAAAGGATAGTCCATATTCAGGTGAATCCAGAAAAGAGGCTCCTTGTAGTCTAAGAATACCTTTCTGTAAAACTCCTTGTATTCCTCGTCGGTACACTCATTCGGGCTCTTGGTCCAGAGTGGGGTTGTATCATTGAGCGGAACAGGGCGCTTAACGATTTTGAGCTGATCCTTTGCAGGAGATACCTCTACCTGCTCCTTCTCGCCCTTGTCATTTTCTTTTTCCTCGTACTTGGCGTCCTCATGGATTTCCTCGATGACAGTGTCAGAGTCACGCTTGTCGGCCTTGTCTATTGTCTCGTACTCCTCAGGAGCATTTTCCTTTGCAAGGTAAATCTCTGTAGGCATGAAAGAACAGTACTTTTCGATAACCTCACGTGCGCGGTACTCGTTTGCGAACTCAAGACAGTCGTCGTTTAAGTAGAGAGTAATCTCTGTTCCGACGTCGTCCATGTCGCCATCCTCCATGTTGTACTCTGTGCCACCGTCACATGACCAGTGTACAGGTGTAGAGCCTTCTTTATAAGAGAGAGTATCGATTGTTACCTCGTCGGCTACCATGAATGCTGAGTAGAAGCCGAGACCGAAATGACCGATAATCTGGTCATCATTTGACTTGTCCTTGTATTTCTCGATGAAGTCTGTAGCACCTGAAAAAGCTATACGGCTTATGTATTCCTCAACCTCATCAGCTGTCATACCAAGACCGTTATCTATAATCTTTATTGTCTTTTCGTCAGGGTTTACGAGCACCTGAATCTTGCCCTTGTAGTCTGCAGGAAGGGAATATTCACCCATCATGTCGAGCTTTTTGAGCTTAGTGATGGCATCGCAGCCGTTTGAGATGAGCTCACGATAGAAGATATCGTGGTCTGAATATAACCATTTCTTTATAATAGGGAACAGGTTGTCGCTGTCAATTGAAAGATTGCCGTGTTTTTCTGTCATTTTTACACACTCCTTGTTTTTATTTACGCCGCGTTTATAGGCTGTGAGGTTGCGGCGTAGCAGCCAATAATTCCTCAGAGAAAATATGAAGTCAGCCACAGGATTTTGTATGGATAGTTTGTGGCATGCTTTTGTTTGTGCCACTTTGTCAGGTAATGGAACCCTGTGGCAGTTCATATTTTATCTTTGGAACAACTGTCTGCTACTCGCAATTTTAGCTTATTTCCGCGAATGTAGATTTAGTTAAATGTTTTACACCGCGGCTATGGGCTGTGAGGTTGCGACGTAGCAGCCAATAATTCCTCAGAGAAAATATGAAGTCAGCCACAGGATTTTGTATGGATAGTTATGCTGCATGATTTTGTTTGTGCCGCCTTGTCCGGTAATGGAACCCTGTGGCAGTTCATATTTTATCTTCGGAACAACTGTCTGTTACCCGCAATTCTAGTTTGTTTCCGCGAGTGTAGGTCATTAAAAGATGATCAAATCAGTTAGACTTATTTAATCATTTGATAGCATTTAAAGGTTTATCTGTTAAATAAACACAATATGATAATAAGTCTGTAATTCGGAAAAGTCAATAGAAAATTAGCACTCAAAATTAGTGAGTGCTAACAAAACGACAGAAAACCGCATGAATTGGGTATTTTTGGAATTGTGAAAAGTTTATAAACTTATTTTTCACTGGACATTGTGGCGTAAAAATGCTAGGATTTATTTTATAATATAGATATAAGGAGACTGATATGTTACAGGCAGGTATTAAAGGTAAGAAAGAGATTACAGTAACTTTGGATAAGACAGCGAAGGCTATGGGAAGCGGCACGATGGATGTGTTTGCTACTCCGGCTATGATTGCGCTGATGGAAAATACAGCTTTTGAGAGTGTTGCGTCTGAGCTTGAGGAGGGAAGTGGTACTGTCGGTACTGCACTTGATATTAAGCATGTTTCGGCTACACCGGTTGGCATGAAGGTGACTTGTGAGTCGGAGCTTGTGAAGGTGGATGGTAGAGCACTCACTTTTTCTGTAAAGGCTTTTGATGAGGCAGGACTCATTGGTGAGGGTACTCATGAGCGTTTTATAGTATTTGAGGAGAAATTCCAGAAGAAGGCAGATGACAAAGCAAAGTAGACCGGATTTAGATAGTAAAACACCGGAAATCAAAACGGAGAAACGTAAGGCCGTAGGTGGTGATTGTAAAGAATCTAACATCGAAGGAAAAAGTGCGAGGAAATACAGCAGAAGATGGGATATCATTGTGACAGCCTTTGATTTTGTGACCAATTTTTCAGAGAGCTCTATTTCTGCATACGCAGGGCAGGCAGCCTTCTTTTTGATGCTGTCGTTTTTCCCGTTTTTATTGTTTTTCTTTTCACTGCTGAGCTGGACACCGCTTACAGAGGCTGATTTTTTGATGTGGGCGAGCTCGTTTATTCCTGAGTCGTTTGGCGACATCATGAAGGATCTGGCAAGTGAGGTGTATGCCAGCGGCACAGGCAGGCTTTCTATCACGATGATTACAGCCGTGTACTTAAGCTCAAAGGCTTTTATTTCGTTTCAGCTTGGGCTTGATGATATGTACCATGTGAAGGAAAACAGAAATTTTATTTTGCGGCGAATATATTCGGTGCTTTACAGTATCGTTTTTGCACTGGCACTCATTTTTTTACTGGGTATCATGGTGTTTGGAAATATGCTCAGGAAGATGTATTTTTCGAATGTTCATCATATAATTGGAAGTATAATAGGCAGTGTGGTCGATTATCGTCTGGTAATCTGCCTGCCGGTGCTTATTTTATTTTTCTGGGTGATTTATGTGTTTCTGCCAAACAAGAAGCAGAGGGCAAAGTACCAGCTGCCGGGAGCGGTATTTGCGGCTGCTGCATGGATGATTTTTTCGGGAATCTTTTCGGTGTACGTGGATAAATACAATAATTATTCTTCATTTTATGGCACAATGACCACTATTGCGCTTATAATGGTATGGTTATATGGTTGCATGTATGTGCTTTTCATAGGCGGTATAATAAACCGCACATGGGAGGAGCGTATGGAGGCAAAAAAATATTATAAATAGTAAATTCGGAGGCTTTGAATATATGGATAATAATAAAGAAATGATAGAAGGGCTTGTATCACAGATACTTGACGATTATCATGATGACAAAATCATAAATCAGCAGGCACTATTTTCACAGCCAGACAAGGAGGCTGTTTGTGATCTGCTCTCAAAGCTTATTAAGATAATGTATCCGGGATATTTCAAGGGCACGAGCTTCAGATATTACAACCTGGACAGCCAGATTGCTGTTCTTTTGGAGGATATCATGTACAATCTGCGCAAGCAGGTGGTGCTTGCCCTGCCGCAGAATCCTAAATACAGGAGCTTATCACATCACGAGCTTGTCAATATGTCTGAGAAAATCAGCAATGATTTCTTTAAAAGGATTCCAAAAATCAGAGCTTTGGTGGAGACTGATGTGGCTGCGTTTTTTGACGGAGACCCTGCAGCCTACAATTACAATGAGATTATCCTTTGCTATCCGGGACTTCTTGCCATCACTACAAACCGTATAGCCCACGAGCTGCATCTGCTTGGAGTACCGCTCATCCCGCGTATGATGACAGAGCATGCACACAGCAAGACCGGTATTGATATCCATCCGGGTGCCACTATTGGAAAGAATTTCTTTATAGACCACGGAACAGGCATCGTGGTCGGTGAGACCACTATCATCGGTGACAATGTCAAGGTATATCAGGGTGTGACTATCGGAGCACTCTCTACCAGAGGCGGTCAGAAGCTAAAGGGTGTGAAGAGACATCCTACTATTGAGGATAATGTCATCATCTATGCCGGAGCTTCTATACTTGGTGGTGAGACTGTCATCGGAAGAGGTGCTGTCATCGGAAGTAATGCATTTATTACCTCATCTATCGAGCCGGGGGCTCGTGTGAGCATCAAAAACCAGGAGCTTTCCATCAGAACAGGAGAGCGAAAGGAGCTTGTGGCCAGCGAGATGGAGACGGATTCGAGCTGGTTTTACGTAATATAATATTATAATATACTTTTTTGACTGAGGTCGGTACGCGCGCCCCGGGCACTAGGTGTCGCACACGTACTCTCCTGCAGGCTACGCTTTACAGTTAAGATACTGTATGAATTATGCTTTTTAGGGTTTCTATGTTTGACGAAACAGTCGAAACGCGCCGTCCATGGCGCGGTTCTCCTCGCTCCTGCGTCCTTGCAGGAGCGTTTCTGCGATTTGTGGGCATAATTCTAACAGTATCTAAAATGTTTCGCTATGCGCCTGCAGGAGAGTACGTGTGCGCCACCGGTGCCCGGGACGCGCGTACCGACATTCAGTCAAAAAAGTATATTTATTAAGTAGGACTAAATTAGCATAATGTACAATAGCCATAGGTTGATAGCATAGTAGGCAGGCCCTTGTGGAGCGGTAATCCATAAAACTTTTAAAACAGCTCCCCAACCCAGCCCATAAGCCAGAAAAATTGCGTGAAAAAGAAGCTGAAATTGCAGAAAATCCCAACAAGCATAATTTCGTACAGTATCTTAGCAGCGAAGCGTAGAGAACGCGAGAGTACTAAGCTGGTGAGAATCCGCGAGCAAGCCCGATGGTGCCGAGTCTTGGGCCCCACACTATTAGCCACAACTGAAAAAAGTAAGAAAAATCTAAAAAATATTATTGACATCTAAGTAACGTTAGAGTATACTAACACCCGTAAGAGGTACCAAATGATGTTTTTTATCATTAAAGACGTGAAGAAAAGACGTGAAAAGAGGTAAATATGATGCCATTATCAATGAGTGGTGCTGGGGAGGCACAGATAATCAAGAAAATCGGCGGAAAGGAAGAGGTGAGATCTTTCCTTGAGAAGCTGGGCTTTGTAGTAGGCACAGAGGTGACTGTCATCTCAGAGATAGCCGGCAATATGATAGTCAATGTAAAGGGCGCCAGAGTAGCAATCGGCAAGGACATGGCAAATAAGATCATGGTCTGATATAACATATGTAACAGGCATGGATATAGCATGTATGACATATATAACATATATAACATATATAACATATATAACACATACAACACATGCAGCAATGTGCTGTATAAGCAGTAATCATTTAAGATTTAAACGACTTTGTATATGATATTATGCAAACGTTTATATAAATTTTTTAAACAACAATAAAATTAAAAAAGGAGTAGTCAGCATGAAGACATTAAAGCAAGCCAAAGTAGGCGAGACAGTCAAAGTTGTCAAGCTCACAGGCCAGGGCGCAGTCAAGAGACGTATCATGGATATGGGAATTACTAAGGGTGTTGAGATATTTATCCGCAAGGTGGCACCGCTTGGAGATCCGGTAGAGGTGACAGTGAGAGGCTATGAGCTATCACTTCGTAAGGACGATGCCTCTATGATAGAAGTAGAGTAAATTTTTTTTGACTATAGGTTAGCAAATACAAACTATAGGCAGAATGAGCAAACAAAAATAAGGAGATTAAAACATGGCAGTAAAAATTGCTCTCGCAGGAAACCCGAACTGCGGAAAAACAACACTGTTCAATGCCTTAACAGGTGCCAATCAGTATGTTGGTAACTGGCCTGGTGTTACAGTTGAGAAAAAAGAGGGAAAGCTTATCGGTCACAAGGATGTAGACCTGGTGGATTTACCGGGTATCTACTCACTTTCTCCATATACTCTCGAGGAGGTTGTTGCAAGAAATTACTTAATCGGAGAGCAGCCTGATGCGATTATCAATATCGTGGACGGAACAAATATCGAGCGTAATCTGTATCTGACAACACAGATTATCGAGCTTGGTATTCCGGTGCTTATGGCTGTCAATATGATGGACATTGTAAAGAAAAACGGAGACACAATCAATATCAAAGCACTTGGAGAGAAGCTCGGCTGTGAGGTTGTTGAGATTTCAGCTTTAAAGAAGACCGGAATCAAGGAGACTGCAGAGAAGGCAATCCAGATTGCAAAGTCAGGTAAATCCGTTCAGAGGGTACATCACTTCGCAGATGATGTGGAGAGTACAATCGCAGGCATCGAGGATAAGCTTGGTCTTGCAGTAGCAGAGAACCAGAAGAGATTCTTTGCAATCAAGCTTTTAGAGCGTGACTCAAAGATTTCTGAGGTGCTAAAGAGTGCTCCAAATGTAGATGCAGAGATTAAAGCTCTCGAGGACAAATACGATGATGACACAGAGAGTATCATCACAAACGAGAGATATCAGTACATATCTTCAATCATCGGCTCATGTGTAAAGAAGGCACGCGCCGGAAAAGAGACGGTATCAGACAAAATTGATAAGATTGTTACAAACAGATTTTTAGCACTGCCTATTTTCGCACTCATCATGTGGGCTGTATATTATGTTGCAGTATCATCACTCGGTGGAATTGTAACAGACTGGACAAACGACACACTCTTTGGTGAGTGGATTCAGCCGGCAGTACAGACATTTATGGAAAATGTAGGCTGCTCTGAATGGCTCGTATCACTTGTAGTTGACGGTATCATCGGAGGTCTTGGTGCACCTATCGGATTTGCACCACAGATGGCTATCGTATTCTTATTCCTCTCAATCCTTGAGGACTGCGGATACATGGCACGAGTAGCCTTCATCATGGACAGAATCTTCCGTAGATTCGGTCTTTCAGGAAAGTCCTTCATCCCATTCCTCATCGGATCAGGATGTGGTGTACCCGGAATCATGGCAACACGTACTATCGAGAACGAAAAAGACCGTCGTATGACAATGATGACAGTAACAAATATCCCATGTGGAGCAAAGCTTCCGGTTATCGCACTTATCGCAGGCTTTATCATGGGTGACGGCTGCTGGTGGATGGCACCTCTTATGTACTTTGCAGGAATCGGCCTCACAATCATCTACTGTATCATTTTAAAGAAGACAAGAGCATTTGCAGGAGAACCTGCACCGTTCGTAATGGAGCTCCCACAGTATCATATCCCTTCAGTAAAGGGTGTGCTGTTACACGTATGGGAGAGAGTATGGGCATTCATTAAGAAGGCCGGAACAATCCTTTTCCTCTGCTGTGCAGTTATGTGGTTCCTTTCAAGCTTCGGCATCCAGGATGGCGCATTCGGACTTGTTGACAAAGAAAACAGCTTACTCGCAGTAATCGGATCTGCAATCGCAGTTATCTTTGCACCACTTGGATTCAATACATGGCAGGCAGTTGCATCATCACTCTCAGGCTTTGTGGCAAAAGAGGGTATCGTTTCAACAATGGGTGTACTCGCAGGACTTGGAGAGGTAGAAGAGTATGCAGTAAGCATGCATGATCAGTTTGCAGCATTCTTCCCAACAACAATGGTAGCAGTATCATTCTTGCTGTTCAACCTGTTTGACTCACCATGTCTTGCAGCTATCTCAACAACAGCAAAAGAGCTTAACAACCGTAAGTTCTTCTGGTTTACAATCATTTTCCAGAATGTATCAGCTTACTGTGTAACACTTATGTTCTACCAGATTGTGGGACTTTGCATAGGTGAGGTAGCCTTCAACTTCTGGACAGTAGTTGCATTTGTACTCCTTGCAGGTGTATTATACTTATTGTTCAGAAAAGACCCTAATAAGGCAACAGCAAAGAGCACTTCATTTGCGGCATCAAACGTGTAATAGGCGTTTAAATGAGAATCAATCTGGACTTTAACACAGCAGACCTCATAGCAGTCATAGTTCTTCTGTGCCTGCTGGGGCTTGCCGTAAAGATAATAATAGGATTTTTCAAGGAAAAGAAATAATGCAGTAGTATATTTAGTAGCATTTGTAGTGAATAGGAGATGATGACATGCTGGCTGATATCATTGTAATTGCAATTCTCGTAGTGATAGTTGCACTTGTAATCAGGACAATAATCAAATCAAAGAAAGCAGGCAAGAGCCTGCAGTGTGGAATGGACTGCAGCCATTGCAAAGGCTGTCATTAATCCACGGCATGGTGTGTATGAAGCACAGGATGGGCATTTCATGGAAAGACATCATCTGCCGCTTAAGCTGCATCTGCCGGCATCGGTAACGATAGGAGGATGTATGTCGAAAGAAGCAATAGAGCAAAAAGAGGTAATCGTTGGCAAGCTAAAGGACAGCGGATGCAGGATTACAAAGCAGAGACTTATTTTACTTGATGTAATCCTCGAGGGCGAGTGCGGAAGCTGCAAAGAGATTTATTACCGGGCGTCGAAGATAGATCACTCTATCGGGACTGCTACGGTGTATCGGATGATCAATACGCTCGAAGAGATTGGAGCGATTGACCGCAAAAATATGTATAGAGTGCAGGTGTCATAAGCCTGGTTTTATAGGAATTGTATAAAAAGAAGAACGGCAATAAGGAAAGCACACTGAGAATTAAAGATTCTTAGTGTGTTTTTTGTTGCAATTAATTGAGAATAAAAAGTGTAAAAATGGCAAAAAAATACTTGACATATAGGTATAAGTAAGGTATATTTAACTTAGGTTAGAGATGACTAACACGAAAGGAGCCAAAATGTGCCAGGAAGTATTTCAGATTGCTATGAGCATGGATTTAAAGAGCGTGGAAATGCAGCTTGCCCTCCAGTGTGCCCCACTAATTACAGGAGCGAGAATTTCAAATATGCTCATGATAGACAGCGCTGATGAGAGTGCCATGAGAGTGATTCTGAGAGCTTCCGGGATATCACATTTCAGGCTCGCAGCAAGGAATGAGAAAACCGCCTTCCTCTTATTCCGCAGGAGCCTCTTAGAAGTATATCTGAATAATTCAGAGGCTTTGGACATACTAAAGAAAGCGGGATATGAGGATTTTTCATTCGGCAAGATATTACTTAGATTCAAAAAACACTACGAAGCGTATCTGAATGATGAACACAAGCAGTTTCCACATGAGATGGGGCTTTTGCTTGGGTATCCGATAGAGGATGTGAGAGGCTTTATAGAGCATAACGGATGCGGCTGCCTGTATTCAGGATACTGGAAGGTGTACCGCAACGTACCACTCAAAAAGAAGATGTTTGAGGATTTTGAAAAGGCGAAGGAAAGTGTCATACAGCTATTGGCCGAGGATATAGATATGAGGCTGATACTGGAAATATATAAAGAAGAACCGCAGCAGATAGCGGTATAGGAGAAATTAAAATGAGCAAAATCAGTGTAGTTTATTGGTCACAGTCAGGCAATACAGCAGCAATGGCAGAGGCAGTTGCAAAGGGCGTCACAGATGCCGGAAAGGAAGCAGAAATCGTATTCGTAAGCAGTGCTTCAATAGATGAGCTTAAATCAGAGACAGCATTCGCACTCGGATGTCCTGCAATGGGTGCAGAGGTACTTGAGGAGGGCGAGATGGAGCCGTTTGTCACAGAGCTTGAGGGCTGCGTGGCAGGCAAGACTATCGGTCTGTTCGGTTCATACGGATGGGGCGATGGCGAGTGGATGCGCGACTGGGTAGAGCGGATGACAGCAGCCGGAGCTACAGTGGTAGGCGGCGAGGGTGTTATCTGCCAGGATGCACCGGACGATGATGCAAAGACAGCCTGTGAGGAGCTTGGAAAGAAGCTGGCAGCGGTATAAGCAAATCAGACTATAGCGTGGTCGCGACAACATGAAAGGCCACGAAAACATATTTTATCTCCGCAAAGTATAAACTTTGCTCCTAGTGTAAATCTGGGCCGGCGAACTTCCCATTCGCCGGCCCGCTCTCTTTTTTCATGATATTATGCTAATGCCTAATCAGAAAGAATGTAATAAAAAATTCGCAGATTATTACAATCTGCGAAAATCACCTCTGTTAAAAACACTAGATATATAATAAAACTTTAGTCAATTTATGTCAACTTCTGTATCTTTTTTTGTATCTTTTCACATTTTTAAGGGAATATTGGGATGTATTTTATATATTTTTTATTTTTAGATGGTCAAAATTGTGGTCAGAAATAAATTAAATTATATTGACATTATATATCCGATTTGGGTATAATAACAAAAAGAGTAACCAAATTGGATATATTTTTTATGGGAGGTTTGTTATTATGAACATTAAGGAAATACGAAATACTACCGGCCTTTCGCAACGTAGTTTTTCAAAGATGTTCAATATACCAATAAGTACATTGCAAAAATGGGAGCAGGGAGAAAGCTCGCCAACGCCGTATATTATAAAATTGATTGCCAACCAGTTACCGATAGATAATGATAATATGTGTAAAATTGAAGATAATAATGGTAAGATTTATTATTATAACAGAGACGCTGGGTATTTAATTGATTCAATAGGTACAAAAATCAAGATAGGTGAAGATCTTGATGGTGTTAAGGAAAAAAATCTTTCATTATATGTGGCTGATTTATTTGAATCCTATTATGAAATAGTTGATAAATTTAATCGTGACTGTAGACTTGATAAAACAGAAGATATTATATGGAGTTAATATATGGCGAAGAAAATAGCTAAAGAATACTATTTAATGCATAAAGATATACCTGTTTGCCTGATGGAGCTGACAGAAGGTGGAACTCTCGGAAATTACAGAAAAAATGAAGCAGCTCTTGCCCACTTTCCTATAGGTGGACAGATGAATGATATGAAATTTCATGATTGGTGGAAGGACAGAGCTATTCCTAAGACGAGGCACGGAGCTAAGACTGCCCTGCAAAGACTTGGATATTCTTCAACAAACAGTGCTTTGGTAGATAATTTGGCCTTAAGTTTGTCGGATTGTTATTGGATTAAACCTCGTGGTGAAGATATCGAATGGAAAGATGTAAATCTGTTTACAAATGATTTCGTAGATACATTTGGTGAAATAACACTAAACAAGGACAATTTACTTGATTTAAGGAAGAAAACAAAATTTAACTGCGCTGCTTCACAGGGAGAACTTCAGAAAAAATGGTGTATTGACACTTCAGGCCGCAGATATATGATTAAAGGTAATTATGGAGAATCATACCAGCAAAGTATAAACGAACTATTTGCAACAGAACTTCATAGAAAACAAAAATTTGAAAATTTCACAGTATACACTCCCACATTGTTAACAGTAGAAGGTGGAATTGAAGGACTTGGATGTCTTTCATATGATTTTTGCTCAGAAAATCTGGAATGTATCAGTGCATGGGAATTATTGCAATCAGTCAAGCTTAAGCAAAATGAATCATATTATTATCCATTGAAAAAGGTCTGTCTTGGTTTGGGAATAAAAGAAGAAGAGTTTGATTATTTTATGGATTATGAAATAATGACTGACTATCTCATTTCAAATACCGACAGACACATGAATAATATTTCTATAGTCAGAAATCCTGACACATTAGAAATACTTGGATTTGCACCTATATATGATTCCGGTAATTCTATGTTCTATAATATTCCATACGAGCATCTTGGTTCAATTCGTATTGATGAGATAAAGACACATTCTTTTATTTCTAAAGAAGTACGGCTTCTATCATATGTAAAGGATAGAAATATTGTAAATATTGATAAAGCAGAAATGGATTTTAGTTTGTATAAAAAAGATTTAATCGAACGTCATATGCGTATCCCAAGGCTACAAGCATTATATGAAAAGAAACTCACAAAGCTGAGAGCATTCCAAAATGGTAAAGACATATGGAAAACAGATAAATATTAAGTAGTTCATTCCTCTTCTATTGAAATAAATAATCACAAGGAGGCATACATTATGTCAAGAAGAGGAACCAACATCAGAAAGAGAACCGACGGACGCTGGGAGGGGCGTTACTACATAGTAGACACAGCCGGCAGTAAAAAGTGCAAATCGGTATACGGCCACAGCTATAAGGAAGTAACAGAAAGGCTGCTTACAGCAAAAGCTGCTTCACTTAATCAAACAGCAGCCCCAAAGCAGTCCGCTATCACCGTAAAAGCAGTCGCTGAGAAATGGCTTAAAAGTATAGCAACAAACCGGAAGTGCTCTACCATTCAAAAGTATTCTACTATATACAATAAATATATCAAACCGAACTGGGGAGAAAGCGTCATAGATGAGTTAAATCAGAATGAAATACTCAAGGAGTTGCCTGAGACAGCCGGTGAGAGCGTTACAAAGAGCATACTTTGTATATTCAACTCAATCCTTGCATATGGAGCTGCCACATATGGTACCGGAGAAATTCATCTGTCGTACAGAGCAAAACGTTCATCCGTCACATCCTCAAACAACATAAATACAATCAATACAATAGACCAGCAAAAGCTAACCGAGTATCTTCTTACCGAGCTTGATATCTATAAGCTCGGTATTTTATTGTGCCTTTTTATGGGGCTGCGTTTAGGAGAAATTTGTGCCCTGAAATGGGAAGATATCGACATGATTAGTCGCACTCTGCATGTCAATCGCACAGTGCAGAGACTTCCGGTAGATACGGTACACACATCCGATTCATCACAAAATAACCACACAGCCACGAAAAAGACTTCTTTATATATAGATTCACCAAAGACTTCAAATTCACTTCGTGAGATTCCTATCCCGGACTTTATATATGACAAGCTGTCAGATTATTATAACACTTCAATGAAAGGTGACTCTTATTTTCTAAAGAAAAATCAGCCTATGGATCCCCGCACTTATCAGAATAGATTTCATATCTATATAAAAGAAGCAGGTATCGGGAATACTCACTTTCATGCATTGCGCCACACCTTTGCCACAAACTGTATCAGCAGTGGGGCTGACGCTAAGAGTGTAAGTGAGATTCTTGGACATTCCAATGTAAATATTACATTGAATCGCTATGTGCATCCAAATCTGGAGACCAAACGCTCCGCAATCAATTCTATAGTTATCCCATAAATGGTCAGAAAAATGGTCATATTTATATAAAATGCTTATTTTATACATAAGGGAGGTTGGATTTCGCAGATTGTAATAATCTGCGAAATCCAACCTCCCTTTTAATGTAGTGTTTCACCCGGAGGCAGCAAATGAGCATACATCTTTACAAGCACAACGAAGATGCATACAGAGCAGTCGAGACCATGCTGGAGGACAAGCAGATGGCAGCCGTCATCCATCCGACAGGCACGGGCAAGTCGATGATAGCCTTTAAGCTCGTGGAGCAACATCCACACAAACACTTTCTATGGATATCACCAAGTGAGTACATCTACAAGACACAGCTTGAGAACATAGATACACAGTTCTCAAACATAGAATACATGTCATACAGCAGACTCATGAAGCATGAGGACAGCATAGACACCCTGCGCCCGGACTATATCATACTCGATGAGTTCCACCGCTGTGGAGCCGCAGAGTGGGGCAAGAGTGTGAGAAAGCTTCTTGAAGCATATCCGAAGGTAAAGCGCCTGGGGCTCTCAGCGACAAACATACGCTATCTGGACAACCAGCGCAATATGGCAGAGGAGCTCTTTGAGGGCAACATAGCCTCAGAGATGACACTCGGAGAAGCAATCGTGAGAGAAATACTTCCGGAGCCTAAATATGTCATAGCCATGTATTCATACAAGAAAGAGCTCGAACAACTGAAAAAACGAATCGAGGGCTTATCAAACCCGGGACTTGTATCGGAAAACGAAAAGCTTCTAGAGCAGCTAAAGCGTGCACTCGAGCAGGCAGACGGCCTCACAGAGGTCTTTGCCAGACAGATGACAAAGCCTGATGGCAAATACATAGTATTCTGCTCAGGCAGAGAACATATGGATGAGATGAAATCGCAGGCTGCCGACTGGTTTAGCAAGGTGGACAAAAAGCCACACATATACACAGCGTACTACAACGAAGCATCGACCAGCAAAGCCTTTGCCGAATTCAAAAAGGACACAGGAAGCCACTTAAAGCTCCTCTACTGCATAGACATGCTGAACGAGGGCATACATGTGGACGATGTGGACGGAGTAATACTGCTTCGCCCTACAGTGTCGCCAATCATCTATCTGCAGCAGATAGGCAGAGCCCTGTCAGCAGGAAGCAAAAATCAGCCGGTCATATTTGACCTGGTCAATAACTTCGACAGTCTCTACTGCATAGATTGCCTGAAAAACGAGATGCAGGAAGCATTTTTGCTGTATCCGGACACTCACTCGCCAAGAGAGCACTTTGACGACAGATTCCGCATTATAGACGAGACCAAGGACAGCAGGGAAATATTCATGCGCCTGCAGGAGAATCTGGGAAGTGCTTGGGATACATACTATGAGGCAGCAAAGCAGTGGTATGAGGAAAATGGTAATCTCAAGATACCAAAGAGCTATGTCACAGGGTCAGGCCTCACACTGGGAGCATGGATAAACACCCAGAGGCGTGTGAAGTCAGGCAATATATCCGGAAACCTCACCTGGGAAAAGATACAAAAGCTAAACGACATAGGCATGATATGGGATGTCACGGACTCAAGCTGGCAGGAGGTACTTGAAGAGCTGAAATGCTACCGCAATACCTACGGCAATCTGGACATCAAGGCCAAATACGTGTCGCCTACAGGCTTTAGGCTCGGCTCATGGATCAACAACATACGCTTCAAGGTGAAAAAGTACGGCATAGAGCAGGCACTCACCGATGAGCAGAGAAAAGCACTTGAGGAGCTTGGCATGATATGGGACCACAACAAGCAGAAGTGGGAAGAGTACTACAGCGCAGCCAAGGCCTACTACAAGGAGCATGGAAACCTCGAAGTACCTGCAAAGTACGTCACAGCAGAAGGCATACCGCTTGGACGGTGGCTGTCAAACCAGACCAATAGCCGCTCAATGACAGATGAGCAGCTACAGCGCCTGCAGAGCATAGGCTACATGTCAGAAAGCAGGACCGCTATACAGTGGAACAGAAAGTTTGAGCTTGCGAAAATATATTACGAGAAAAACGGCAATCTGGACGTACCGGTATCATACTCCACAGACGGAGTGAAGCTGGGACGATGGATATCAAATATCAGATGCAAAAGAAAAAATCCGAAGGCCAGCGGCATGGTGCTCGACACAGAGCGCATAGCAAGGCTTGACAGCATAGGAATGAACTGGAAATAGGGTAATCAAGAAATACAGGGAGACATAGAAAAATGTACAGAAAGAAAGGAAGAGGCTGGACAAAGCATATAGACTTTATGCTCTTAGATGTCCTGTGTATGCAGATTGCATTCATAGTCTCATACATATGGCGTTTTGGACTTGGCAATCCATACATAGATAAAGACTACAGGATACTGGCAGTAGCATTTCTGCTCATAGATTTCTTCGTGGAAATAGTATCCGATGCCTTCAAAAATGTATTGAAGCGCGGCTATCTCGATGAGCTCATAGCTACATGTAAGCATGTGGTGCTTGTAGAAATAATAACAACCTTCTTCCTGTTTACCACGCAGATGGGTGAGATATATTCGCGAATGTCTTACTACATCATGATTCCAATATATATTCTCGTGTCGTATTCAGGCAGAGTGGTGTTAAAGAATATTATCAAAAAAAGAGGCTTTGCTTCATCAAAAAAATCACTCTTTGTCATAGCCCCGGAAAAGCTCCTTGAGGAGACACTTCAGGGACTAAAGGAAAATGGCTTTGGATACACACAGATAGTGGCAGCAGCGACAGATGCCGACCTGAAGGGAAAAACAATATGCGAAATACCAATCGTAGCAAATCACGACGGGATAGTGGACTACGCCTGTGAGGAATGGGTGGATGAGGTGCTTATCCCATCGTGTGCTGAGAGCGAATATCCCTATGAAATGGCAGACATATTTCTTGAGATGGGAATAGCTGTTCACAGAGGCATCACCAAAAACAAGGTCATGGCAGGCAGCTTTAATCAGATAGAAAAAATCGGTGACTACACAGTCATCACCGCCAGCATGAACTATGCGAGTACCACACAGCTTCTTGCAAAAAGAGGCATGGACATACTCGGAGGGCTGGTCGGATGCATCATCACCTTGATAGTGACGATATTTGTGGGACCGGCAATCTATATAGCATCACCGGGACCGATTTTCTTCGCACAGGAGCGAATCGGCAGAAACGGCAGAAAGTTCAAGATGTACAAATTCAGAAGCATGTACATGGATGCCGAGGAGCGAAAGAAAGAGCTCATGGCACAAAACAAGGTGAGTGACGGAATGATGTTCAAGATGGACTTCGATCCGAGAATCATAGGCAATAAGATACTGCCGGATGGAACAAAGAAAACCGGCATAGGACAGTTTATCAGGAAGACATCAATAGATGAACTGCCACAGTTTTGGAACATCCTCAAGGGAGATATGAGCCTGGTAGGAACACGACCACCAACACTCGATGAGTGGGAAAAGTATGAACCGCACCACAGAGCCAGAATGTCATTCAGGCCGGGACTGACCGGGCTGTGGCAGGTGAGTGGAAGGAGTAATATCACGGACTTCGAGGAAGTGGTGAAGCTGGATACCCAGTATATTGGGGAGTGGAGTGTGAAGGGGGATATTAAGATTATACTTCAGACTGTGTTAGGTGTAGTAAAGAATGATGGAGCAGTGTAACGATGAAAAGAAAAGCTAATAAGGAAAAAATGAAAATATGTCTTGTGGGTTCATCAGGAGGACATCTTACACATTTGTATATGCTCAAGCCATTCTGGAAAGACAAAGACAGATTTTGGGTAACATTTGACAAAGAAGATGCGCGCAGCATTCTTGAAGGTGAGAAGATGTATCCGTGTTATTATCCGACAAACAGAAGTTTGAAGGCATTGATTAAAAACACAAAAATAGCTTGGAAGGTCTTAAGAAAAGAAAAACCAGATTTGATTATCTCAAGCGGTGCGGCTGTAGCTGTTCCTTTTTTCTACTTAGGAAAATTATTCGGAGCAAAACTAGTTTATATTGAAGTGTTTGATCGTATAGACAAACCTACAATGACAGGAAAAATGGTATATCCGATAGTGGATAAGTTTATTGTGCAGTGGGAAGAACAAAAAGAAGTCTATCCAAAAGCAATTAATTTGGGAAGTATCTTTTAGAGGAAGGAATAATGATTTTTGTAACAGTTGGAACTCATGAGCAGCCTTTTAACAGGCTGATTAAGAAAGTAGATGAACTAAAAAGAGATGGTGTAATTCAGGAAGATGTAATTATGCAGACAGGCTTCAGTACTTATGAACCTAAGTATTGTGAGTGGAGTAAACTCATTCCTTATCAGCAGATGATAAAAAATGTTGAGGATGCAAGAATTGTAATCACACATGGTGGACCGGCTAGTTTTATTATGCCACTTCAGATTGGAAAAGTGCCAATTGTGGTTCCGAGACAGCATAAGTTTGATGAGCATGTGAATGATCATCAAGTAGAATTTGCGAGAAATGTTGCTGAGAGAATGGGAACAATTATTCCGGTGGAAGATATTGGAAAATTAGAAGAGATTATTATGGATTACGACCAGATTGCTACAGGAATGGGGCATGGGATGAGTGGTAATAATGAGAAGTTTTGTTCTGGATTAGAGGACATAATTCACTATATTCTTTAATTATAGAGAGGAGTATAGAAATATTGCTTTTTAGTAGTTAATCATATAACTGGTAATAATTTAGAAATTAAAATGTTGTTTAAGTATAAAAAAGAAAAATGGAAGAAATTAGATTATGCCGAATGGATTAAAATTTCAACGTAAACATAGATTTTGGGGATATAAACTTAAATATTTATATTATTGTATAGCTAGAAGGGATGTCCTACAAAAGAAAAAGAGTTTTGGAGAATATAATGAGAATAAAATTATATATTTAATAAAACCTGATTATCAGGATGGAGTGGAGGGTTTACTTTCTTTAATTCATAAACAGGTGATATATATAGATTATGCAAAACAAAAAGGTTATATACCATATGTAGATTGGAAAAATTATATGACTCAATATTACAATGGGATAGATAATGTGTGGGAATATTTTTTTGTGCAACCATCAGAGATTACTGAAGAAGAGGTTTATTCGTGTAAGAATGTTTATTTGTCGGGATGGACATTTAATAATATTAATCCATTAGGATTATTTGAAAAAGATATTTTCTTTGACAAAGAAATTGAAAAAAAGAGTTATGATCTGTTATTTAATAATCTTAGATTTAGTAATGAAGTTTTAAAGGCAGTTGAGGCCGAGGCACAAAACATAGATATTGATAAATGTATAGGAGTATATGTTAGGGGAACTGACTATGTTAGGCTGAAACCTTCGGGTGAATATATTCAACCAAACGTTAGACAGGTGGAAGAACAAATAATTAGGTTTGTTAATAAATATAAAGCACCGATTTTTTTAGTTACTGAAGATGGAGAAATCTATGATTCATTAGTAAGTAAATTTGGAAAGTCTATAAGGACGGTTTCATATGATTCGTTCATATACAATTATGATGGAAAGGATGTTCTTAGTAAATCAAATGTCTTAGAGGTTAACAAAAAATTACGTGGGCAAAGATATTTGGTAAAGATGATTTTGCTGTCTAAGTGTAAGTATTTGATAAGTTCAATAACACAAGGTTCTAAATTTAGCTATGCATTGAATGGTGGAAAATATATAGATGAATATATCTTTAATTTGGGCCTTTATGATTAAAAGAGAAAGATTTTAGGTGAAGTTATATGTTATTCAGTATAGTGATTCCTGTATATAATGTAGAAAAATATTTGGATGAATGCATGCAGTCTATATTACAACAGTTAGATTCTATTAATAATGACTGTGAAATACTATTAATAGATGATGGCTCTACAGATAATAGCGGTAAAATATGTGATGAATATATGATTAAATTTCCAACATTGGTTAAGACTTTTCATAAAGAAAACCAGGGGCTGTTAGCCACAAGGCGATATGGATTTCAAAGGGCATCAGGTGAGTTTATTGTTAATTGTGACTCAGATGATTTATTAGAGAGAGGTATGCTTACTTCTGTACAAGGAATAATAAATAAATATGAAAATCCGGATGTGATTATTTTTAATCATTATAGCTATGATGGAAAGAATAAAACTATATCATATGAGAATATTTTTTCGGATAAGAAAGATTGTTTGATATCAAAGGAAAAAGTCCTTCGTGAATATTTAATGGGACATAGTGTGGTTAGTATGTGCGGGAAAATAGTTAAACGAATTTGTATTGATATAAAGCAAGATTATAGTGAATATGGTAGATTGAGTACAGGGGAAGATACATTACAATCGTTGGAATTTTATTCTAATGCAAATACATTTGTTTATTTAAACGAACCATTATATGACTATAGATGTGGCTCTGGAATGACTGCTAAATTTGATAGCAATTATTATTTTACATTCAAACGTATATTTGATCAGATAAAGATAGAAAAGAATAAATGGAATTTGAATGATTTTGATGAACTGTTTGCAATAAAAGTATTGCAAACATCTGGAAGGGCAATTACACAGTCACGGTATAATAAATGGGAATCAATTAATGAACAAAGGCGGTATTTAAAAAAAATACGAGATGATTCTATGTTAGAGGATAATTTGAAGTATCTTTTAGATGTAAAAGAAAAATTGCAAATTGATCATTATATATTATTAAAATTTTTAAAGGCAAGATTATTCAATTTAATTATTTTGGTATTGAAAATAAGAAATATAATATAAATTGCTGAATAAATATGGAGGAATATTTTGAGAGTAAAATTTAATATAGAATCATTATATAAAATATTTATTTTTTTATTGATTGCAATGTATATGTTAGAGGCAACATCAATTCCGAATGTTAATAATAGTTTATTTCATGATGTAATTCAATATAGTGCGTTACTTGTGGCAATAATATATATCGTTATCAGAAAATATTCGAATAAAGAGTTGATAAGAAACAGTTTTTTAGTTTTAATAGGTATTTTATGTTATGTATCTAGCGGATTTTCAGGTTTATTGATGACAGTGTTAGCGATAATTCTTATGCCAAATAATTATCTGGAAATAATATTAAAAATGATACTAAAAGAAGAGACAATACTGTTTGGAATCATTGTGATTTTCTCTTTGTTAGGAGTATTGGATATGGGTGGGGTGAAAATTAATAAGGGTTCATATATTACGGATGGAGTTTCGCTAGGCTTTACTCATCCTAATATGTTGGCGGCACAAGGAACATCAATTATTCTGCTCTATTTATGTTTGAATAAAGATAAGTTAAAGACTAGACATTATATAGTTTCGTTGATGTGTGAGATTTTACTTTTTGTTCTTTCAAAAGGAAGATCATCGTTTTTTTTGGGGATTTTTGCAATCATTCTTATTGGAATGTCAAAAATGAATATTATCAAGAAAATAATATTGAAATTTCTTCCTTTTGCATATTGGGCAATTTTGGGAGCACTGATTTTTTGCATGTTTATTTATGCTAGGGATAATGGAACATCAGCTATATCGGGACTCATTAATGATGGCTTTTTTAATGGCAGAATCGGTCTTGCATATAGAAGTTTATTGGTTTATCCGATTACAATATTTGGAAAGGCAATAGATACTAGTATTTGGAATCAGTACCAATATTATTCCTTAGATAATGGTCAGGTTATGGTACTTCTAGAGTATGGTATTGTTGGCTTTTTAACTTATTTTTATATAATTCAAACAATATTAAAAGAAGTAAAAAAGGAAGAAGAAGTAGTTTGGGGAATTATAATAATTGTATTTATGATTTGGTCTATGTATGAAGGAACTATGTACTTTATTGGAAAAAATTTTGTTTTTCTTTTCTTGGGACTTAATAAAAATAGTATGGTAGTGAATTTAAAAAAGGAGAAAAAGTATGATTCCTAAGATAATACATTATTGTTGGTTTGGGGGGAATCCTTTGCCAGAATTAGCACAAAAGTGCATAGAATCCTGGAAGATGTATTTACCCGACTATAAAATAAAAGAATGGAACGAAAGTAACTTTGATTTGAATTGTTGTACCTATGTTAAGGAAGCGTATGAAGCAAAAAAATGGGCATTTGTTAGTGACTATGCTCGTTTTTGGATTTTATATACTTATGGAGGAATTTACTTTGATACTGATGTAGAAGTGATAAAAGATATGTCTGATATTATAAAGAATGGTGCATTTATGGGATGTGAAAGAGCTGATAAATGTAATTCTGGTTTAGGACTTGGGGCAGAGCCTGGTCTTGGCTTATACAAAGAAATTTTGGAGAATTATCATAAGTCTCATTTCTTGAATAGTGATGGAAGTAATAATTACGAAACAGTTGTGGATCGTATAACAAATATTTTGAAGGAACATGGTTTTGAGGAGTGTAATACTATTCAAAAAATTGCGGATATTATGATATATCCATCAGAATATTTTTGTCCCATGGAATATGAGACAGGAAAATTGAATGTTACAGAGAATAGTTATACTATACATTGGTATGATGCATCTTGGCTTGATGAACGCATGAAAAGAAGAAGAGCTAGGAACGTAAAAATAAGAAATACTATTGATGGAAAAATTGGTATTCGTTTGAGTAAGATTTATATGACAGTGTCATATTATTGGGAATGGATTACTACAGGAAAATGGTCGATTATCAAGCAAAAATTACAAAGTAAAGGAAAATTATTTAAATAAACGAAGGAAATTCTATGAAATATTCTATTATTGTACCCGTACATAATGCTGAATCAACGATTACAAGATGTGTAGAAAGCGTAGTTAGTCAGAATGTTGATTTACAAGTGATTTTAATCGAGAATGGTTCTTCGGATCGCTCAGCAAATGAATGTGAAATTCTATCACAAAAATATAATTGTGTCGAGTATTATCAAAGCAAATTATCTGGAGTATCGAATGCAAGAAATATAGGATTGGATAAAGCATATGGTGATATAATTGGCTTTTGCGATGCTGATGATTATTATGAGCCAAATTGCTTGAAAAAAGTATCTAAAATATTTGAACAGTATGAAATTGATATAGTATATATGGCACTTTATATAGTTAATAATGGTGCTCATACATTACGTTCGGTAAAAAAGGAAAGAATAATTAATAGTTATGAGGCAATTGATAATGTTGTTTGTAATCCATGCGTAATGGGAAGTGTTTGGAATAAATTTTTTAAAAAAGAATTAATAGAACAACATAGGTTCTCAGATGAATTATCATATTTAGAAGATGGTTATTTTAACGTTGAAATATTAAATGATAATAAGAATATAAAGATTTATTTATCAAAAGAACCGGGCTATAACTACGTGGAAAATATAAATAGTGCTACAAATAATTTTCAGAAATTGTTTGATGAAAATAATAAATTAAAGTATGTAAATGCTTTGGAAAAAATGCTTAGCCTGCCTGGTATGCGTTGTAAAGAAAAATGGTATATCAAGGCTGCAATTTTTCGGATTGTTGTGGAAAATATAGGAAGTTCTTATGTTAAAGAAAATATGGAGATATATAATAACTTATACAGTGATACAAAAAAGTATATTTTAAGTTATATTATTTGTCTATTTTCATATGATATCAAACATAAAATTAAATTATTATTAATTGGAGGTAAGGTTTTAATTGAAGGAAAAAACAAAGGTATTACTTGTAACTCTTCAAGGTGATAATATTGGCAATCGGCTACAAAATTACGCATTACAAAAAGTATTACAAAAACGAAATTGTGATGTATGGAATCCTTATTATGACGATAATTATGAAATAGATGACATATTTAAAAAGTGTAAATTGATATGTAAGATATTTTTGGGTAAGTTGAAATTTGAGCGTTTCAAAGTTAATTACATAAGATTTAGAAGAAAAGAAGCATTTAAAGCATTTGATGGTAAATATATAAGTAATCAATTTAAAATAAATTTTGATGAAACTTTTGAAAAAAGATGGGATCAGTATGACCTTGCTATTACTGGAAGCGATCAGGTTTGGCACAATTGGTATAATAGTGAATATGAATTAAGATATTTTTATTTGGAATTTATAGATAAAGATAAGAGAGGGTCATATGCTCCTAGTTTTGGATTTGATGATTTTCCACAACAAGATTTAGAATTTCACCGAGAGGGATTATCTGGAATCAAATATTTATCTTCTAGAGAGAATAAAGGAATTGAGTTAATAAAAACTATTACTGGAAAAGATGCAAAGTTAGTTTTGGATCCAACTATTTTATTAGAACGTAATGAATGGGAAATTATAGAAAAAAAGCCGAAAAATAATATAAATGGAAAATATGTATTGGTATATTTTCTTGGAAATATGGACGCAAAAGAAGATATATCTAATTTTGCCAAGAAAAGAGGCTTAGCTTTGGTTAACGCATTTGATCCTGAATCGTTAAATAGTCAGCTTATTACACCGGATAATTTTATTTGGTTAGTTCATAATGCTGAATATGTATTTACAGATTCATTCCATGCATCAGTTTTTTCTATCATATATAATAAAAGATTTTTAGTTTTTAGAAGGAAAGAAAATGGAATGGAAGGTATGTTTGATAGAATACAAACTTTAATGGATATATTTGGAACTGAAAGCAGAATTTATAATGGGAAGGTAGAAGCGATAATTGAAAGCTATCAAGTAAATGATATTGAAGAATTGAGACAAGAATCCTTAAGATACATTGATAATATGTTGAAGATGAAATAAAGAGAGTTTTCGGAAATTAAAAATTTGAAAAATATTTTGTAATAGATAGATTTCTTTGTTAGAAAACAGTAAAATATATAACAAAAATATCAAGGTTTGAGGAATGTATGGGTACGATTAGAGGATGTATTTTATTATACAGGATGGAAAAGGATAGTGAGTTAAGGAAGAAAATGAATGATAATATTTTAAGAATAAAAAAATCACTAAAAGAAACTGAAAAAACATATAAGTATACAAGAAAAGAAAAGTATAATATTATGAAAAATCTAATAGGTGAATTAGATTTAGAGGAACAAAAGCTTTTAAAATTTGAGCTTGAAAGAGATATGGAAACATTAAAAAGGGGGGTATTGGTTAAGGATTTGATTGTTGCTGGATTCTCAGGAGTCAGTTTACTTTTAAGTGCAATCTCATTATTTGTTAAATCAACAGAAAAATGTAATGGCTTTCTTTTAAATATTGTTTGGATTGTATATATATTAGATGCTGCTTATTTTGTTATATTAGCGCTGTGGATACCATATACAAGCAGAAACTTATGTTTTACACAATATGTGTTGCAAATACTGGACGATGATAAATAAAATTATTAGTAAGGTATTGTGATTGATAATTCACATTTGAATTTATTATTATAGAGTATTAGAAAAATAATAAAAGTTAGTTTAGGATAAAGGCAATTGTTTTTGTATGTCGGAAAATAATTTAAATAATAATAGTTTTACAATTTTACATTTATCAGATCTTCATATTGTACCTCATGGTGATGCTCAAATCCTGTCTACTGTTTTGCAAAGAATGATTGATCATATCGCAGAAACTACAAAAGATGATAATAAGATTATTATAGTTTTTACAGGCGATTTAGTAGAAAAGGCGCGATTTGCTGAGGCTGAGGAAGCAATTCTTAAATTTTTTTCTGATTTAAAGGAAAAGTTGGGAGACAGAGTAATCGACTTTGTTTGTTCACCTGGAAATCATGATAAAGTAAGAGGAAATTTAACATTAAAAAATGAATTTGATGAAAACAATGAGGCTTTTTGGTCTGATTTTAAAAAGAATGACTGGATATACTTTGAAAATCAATTTGAAGAGTATAAAAATATTATTGACAAAATTCAAACTTCGATTTTTAAGGTTAATACTCAAAAAAACAGCACCTATGGCATAAGATTAGTCAATACAGGATCAAGTAACATATGTTTTATATGTTTAAATTCATCATGGTCTAGTACTGGAAATGGGGATGAAGGAAAACTTAGATTAGGAAGATTTCAGCTTGATGAGCTAACGGCAGAATATCAAAAAATAAAGAAAAAAGCTGACTTATCTATTGCTATGATGCATCACCCAAGTGATTGGTTGACTAAAAATGAACAGAAATATTTAACAAGATATATGACTGATGAATATAGGCTTAATACCAATATTATGTTACAAGGACATATTCATGAAAAAGAAACATATAATTGGTATAATCAAAATCATTCAATTACAACACTTGTAACAGGTAGGGGGTGGGATCAGCAACAGAAAATTAATGATAATGGACACCGATATTCACTATATCAGATTAATATGGATAGTGGAATTGTTAAGGTTAAATCTTATGTTACTGACAGAAGTGGGACATTTGAAGAGGACACTTCGTTATATAATGGACGAAATATTGTATTTCCATTATATGTACATAAATTTCTAGAGCTTAATAATTGGTATTTTAAAAATAGCGAAATTCCATTATTTTATCCTAAATACAATTCAGCAGATAGCCTTAAGGTTATTTCCAATAAGTTAAATGATTTTTGTATTAACATGATGAAGTTTTTAGAAGAAATGCGTATAGATACGGTTCTTTTTAAACAGGTTAATGAGTATATAAAAAAATCATTAGCTGAATATGTGGATAGCAATATATTGAGTAGAGAAGAGTTTGACACTCTGATTAAAGGTTTAGAAAATTGTGATGTTATTAAAAATCTGAATATGATTGGAGATGTGTTTTCTAATATAAGTAGGAAAACAAGCCAGGCCTCTAAATATTTAAATAAATATTTGGATGAGGAAAGAGATGATTCTTTTATAGGTGAAAATGGAATAGAAATTAATAAATTATATGCTTTTATAACAAGGCAATCTGAAATCTTTCTTAAAGATCAATTTTATGCTTTTATAGGTGAATTTTGTATGCAGTTATCTAAAAAAATGTTTCCTGAAGAAGAGTTTGAAAATGATAGTAAAGTAAGAGTTCATTTCAGAAGAAGATGTTTAATCAAAGACAAAATAGAGTATAAAAAGTTATTCGCTCATTATAAAACTAAGCAAAATAGTAAAATATTGTGTTTGAGTGGTGACTCTACAGATTTGTCTGATATAAAATATAATCATTCTATGATTGAAAAGAGTTTTTTTGAAAAGAGAACATTACTTTGTTCATTAAATCCATCATTCAATACACACAAGAGTAAAAACGATTGGATTGATTTTATTACAATTGCTCCTAATGTTGAATGTAATATTTATAGGTATACAAAAGATTATGAAAATTATGAAGTGCCTATATTATCATTTGGAATATCTGTCAATTCTACAAGATTTCAAGATATAATTAGAGGAATGGCATATGTAGGATTTGATAAAATACTTTCTAGATTACTGGAAGAATATTATGATATTTCAAACTATAATATTGAGAATTTATTAAGCGAGGTAAATCAATATGAATGATAATATAGTTAAAATGAAGAAAAATTCAGCTATTACGTTATTAGTTAGGTTAGAAAATACAGATATTCCTTTTCCACAATCAAGATGTGGAAGGATAAAAATGATAGAATATATATCAAATTTATTAATTGATGATGCTCTTGGGGATGGTGATTTTATAGTGATTAATTTAGCGGAATTAGGCTTAGAAAATGATGATTTGAAGTCGGCAATTAATATTATTAAAAGTTATGCTTAAATAGGAATAAATATTTTTAGATAAATCTATTTCTTTATTATGAAGTTGGTGTTACGAGAGCTGTTAAATAAAGGAGTTATTAAATAATGAGTGAAAGTAGAACTAAAAGTGCATCTAGAAGTATAATATGGGGAATTATTAATAAAGTAATAGCCATTATTCTTCCTTTTGCAACCAGAACAGTAATGATCTACGTGATGGGAATGGAATATGTTGGTTTAGGTAGTCTTTTCTCTTCAGTACTGCAGGTGTTGAGTTTTGCTGAGTTAGGAATAGGCTCTGCTCTTGTATTCAGTATGTATAAGCCAATGGCAGAAAATGATGATAAGAAAATATGCCAGCTACTTAATTTTTATAGAAAGACCTATAGAATTATAGGTAGTGTTATTTTTGGTGTTGGAATTATTATAATGCCTTTTATAAAGTTGTTGATAAAAGGTGATGTTCCAGCAGACATAAATATATATATATTGTTTGGTATATATTTATTAAACAATGTCATTGGATATTTTATGTATGCGTACAAGCAGTCTTTGCTTACTGCGTCACAGAGAGTTGATATAGTCAGTAAGATTGCTATGATATTGCAGTTGATATCAGGAATAGTTCAGATCGTCTTAATGGTTACTACAAAGAACTATTATATGTATGCAGTAATTCTTCCATTAACAACACTATTTAATAACATTCTTGTGGGCTTTGTCACTGATAAGATGTTTCCACAATATAAATGTACTGGTGATTTGGACAAACATGAACTAAACGACATTAAGGTGAAAGTTGGTGGAATGGTTTTCCAAAAAATAGGAGGAATAGTTTTATCATCAGTTGATACTCTTGTAATTTCCAGCTTTCTGGGATTGACACAGTTGGCTTTATATCAGAATTATTATTATATTTTTACGGCATTGAATGGTTTTTTTGCAGTAATACAGCAGGCAATGATTCCATCAATAGGAAACGAAATTGCTTTGAATGATGTAAAGACTAACTATAAAGAATTCAAGAAGTTTAATTTTATATATGTTTTGATTGTGTCATGGTGTACAGTTTTTCTCATGTGTTTGTATCAGCCGTTTATGCAACTCTGGGTTGGAAAAAAAAATATGTTTGGAATAGATATGGTGCTGCTGTTTGTTGCATATTTTTTCGTGTTTAAATGGTGTGATATGTTGTATATATATCAGGATGCATGTGGACTGTGGTGGGATACTCGATTTGTACCTTTTATAGCTTCTTTAGTTAATCTTGTTGTCAATATTTCATTGGTTAAATTAATTGGGCTTCCTGGAATACTGATATCAACCATAGTGTCTATTGCCTTTATATATGATATAGGATATGCAAGGGTAATTTTTAATACATATTTTAAAAGAGTCAGACACGGATTATCACGCTTTTGGAAACGACAGTTTTTCTATTTTGTAAGCACTGCCATAGTGGTGGTGATTACATATTTTATATGTTCGTTTATAAAAATGAATAGTTCGTTATTGACATTGATAATTAATGCAATAATTTGTGCAGTGGTTCCGGCAATTTGTTTTATTGTATTTTATTGTTGGCTCCCTGAATTTAAGGGCGCACTAGAGCTAGTACGTAGAATTATAAAAAGATAATATCGTGGAGGCGAAGTAATGGGCATTTTATTTAAAGTTTATAGGCGGTTGAGATATATTACTAAAATTAAAGGTAATGGTAGATTTCTATTTAACAGGAAAGATATACTACAGATTGCGAAATCTTCGGATATTGTGGTAAATCAAATGCTGCAGTTGTGTGGAGGACGATATAAGAACTGTAATGTGCCTTCTCTTTTGCTAGTAGAGAATGGTGCAAAAATAGAGTGTGATAATTTTTCATTCTATTATGGCGCAGATATTCAAGTGTTTAAAGGAGCGCATTTAAAGCTTGGTAAAAATAGTTTTATAAATTCAGGTTGTAAGTTAAGATGCCATAAGGAAATAACTATTGGAGATAACTGTGCAATATCACATGATTTTACGGTAATGGATTCTGATGCACATGCTCTGAATGGTTCCCGTAATACGAATCCGGTACATATTGGAAATCATGTGTGGATAGGTACCAGAGTAACCATTTTAAACGGAGTTACAATTGGCGATGGTGCTGTCATTGCGGCAGGAGCGCTTGTGACGCAGGATGTACCGGCAGGATGTCTGGCTGGTGGGATACCGGCTAAGGTGATTAAAGAAAATGTCGAGTGGGAGATATAGAAATGGAGCATTTTAGTAAACCATATACATATGCTGTTTGGACAAAAGATAGTGATGTGCGATTTAAAAGTACATCTGGTGGTGCATTTACAGAATTTGCAAAAAAAATTATTGATAATGATGGCTATGTTGTTGGTGCACAGTATGATAAAGATAATCTCGTAGAGCATGTAATGGTATCAGATTATGATGGGATTGAAAGGATTCGTCAGTCTAAGTACATACAGAGCAGGATTGGAAATGTTTATTGCGAGATCAAGGATAAGCTGAATCAGGACAAGCTGGTTGGATTTTGCGGTTCACCCTGTCAGGTTGCAGGATTATATGCGTATCTTGGAAAAGATTATGATAATCTGATTACTATGGATTTTATATGCAGGGGGATGAATTCACCGAAAGCATATAAAGCATGGTTGAATGAAATAGAAAAAAAAGAAAAAAGCAAGGCCACCAGGGTATGGTTTAAGTATAAGGAAGGGGGCTGGAAGTCATCACCGAGAAGAACCAGAGTTGATTTTGCAGATGGTCATTTTAAGGTATATGAGGCAGAAAAAAATTTATTCATGTATGGATATCTGTCTTCAAATTTATACATAAGACCATCCTGTGGTAAGTGTGCATTTAAAGGTGTTCCAAGGCAGGGAGATATCACTTTTGCGGATTTCTGGGGCATAGATGAGAAGTATGATGATGATAAAGGTACATCGCTGTTACTTATTAATTCGGATAAAGGAAATAAGCTTTTTTCATTGATTAAAGATAGGTTTGAAGCGCATGAAATGGATTTTAATTCTATTTTTGAAGGAAATCCAATGTTTAGTGAATCAGTAAAAGTTCCAGCAGAGGCTAGTGCTTTTTTGAAGGATTTGGATTATATGTCATTTTCGGATTGTTTAAAGAAATATCATGGCTATCCTAAAAAAAATTTATTCATATTAAGAATTTTGAGAAAAGTCAAGAGAACGATTATAAACAGATGATATTTATGGAGTATAAAAATGAAGAGTCCAATTTTATTTGATAATAAAGAAGATTGTTGTGGGTGTGCAGCATGTTTTGCAGTCTGTCCGAGACAGGCTATTAGTATGGTGGTGGATAAAGAAGGATTTGAATATTCAAAGATTGATGAAAGTAAATGTATTAATTGTGGAAAGTGCTTAAGAGCTTGTCCTGTCAAGATAAATAAGCATTTTTAGTTATGTTTATGGTGATTATAATAAATTAATTATATTTTTAAGGGAGCAAATTATGAATTGCAAAAAAATTATGAAAAAATATCTGATTATTTTCGCACTTGTACTTGTTATAAGTCAAGCTAGAAATGAAAAAATACTTGCTTCAAGTGTTATTCAGATTATCGGACAGCCGCAGTCGGTGTCAGGAGAAGTGTATACACCGATTAGCATGAGTGTGACTGCAAGTGGAGAAAACTTAAGCTATCAGTGGGAATATTATGATGTAAACAGTGGAAGCTGGAAGGATTATATTGGCCAGACAGAATCAGTACTTAATGCACCAATATATTCCGACTGGAATGGACTTAGGCTTAGATGCAGAGTTGCAGATGTGACATCAATGGTTGTTTATAGTGACTATGCAACAGTTTATATTATAAACAACGAGGATTGGGAATTACCAATAATTTAATATTATAAAGAATAATTAGTTTATTATAATTGTGGTGCCGGTGCTATATTATGAGTATCGGCACCTTGGATATAGAAAATTAATGAGGTGAAAAGTGTTAGGCAGGATAAAATCATTAATAAAAAATTATATTATTTGGATTGCAGAACCAAAGAAGATGCTGTTTGATGATAATGGATATTTAAAAGAAGCACATGATTTTAGTTTGTTTATTTCAAGAAATAAAGACATACATTATGTTTTGAAGTATGGAAAAAAAATAGATACAAAATATAAGCATAACTGGGTAGGTGCACAATGTTACAATAGTGAAGTCATATGTATTCCAAATGATGAGAATCGATTATTGAAAACGGACAATGAGTTTTTGGGAGCAGTAGCTGACGATGAGCTGTTTAAATGGACTGGTGGAACCATATGGGATAATAAAATATATTGTTTCCCACGTACAGCAAATAGCTTTTTGGTATGGGATGGAAAAGAGACGGGTATTATTCCGTTAATATATAAATACGAAAAAGAACATCATTATGGGGGAGTATGTACTAATAAAGGAATAGTATATCAGCCTCCGAGAGATTCAAATCATATATTGAAGACTGATTTGAATACAGGAAAATCTGATAAGATAATGATAACACCAAAATGTATAAAAGGTGGTCTTAGATATTGTGGTGCAGTTATACATCCAAATGGATTAATATATTTTTTACCGGAAAATAATAAAGTTATTGTTTTGAATCCTCAAAATGATGAATGGGCATATATAGGTAAGAAAGTACAGGGAATGGTATTTGATGCCAAGGTCGGTACTGACGGTAATATTTATGGCTTCAGTTCATATGGAACTGGCATAATAAAAATAACAACATGTAATAATACTGTACAAATGATTCATAGCGATAAATATTTCGGGGCTTACGGAACAAAATATGGTGTTAATGGATTGCTGTATAGTGTGCCGGGAGATGGAAAATATATATGGAGCTATGATATACAAAAAGATGCATTAAAAGTAGAACATGATTTGCACATGGAAAATAAAGCAAAATATGCAGGTGGAGTGACTGATAAAAGAGGCAATATTATATGCGCACCAGCGACAGAAAATAAGGTATTATATATGATCCCGGACAGGAAAGTTGATATACCGGATAATATATATAATAGATATTATAGAGATTTTTATTAAAATAACAGGAGAACATGATGAGTAAAATTCGAAAAATATATGATGCATTACGACCTAAAAAAATAACATATTGTAATATAGCAACAAAGAAAGCAAGTGAAACACTTAGAGATAAGTATATTGTCATTACTGGTGGTTCATCTGGAATAGGAAAAGCAATTGCAAAAAAATCAGTAGAGGAAGGGGCAAACGTTGTAATTATTGGTAGAAGTGAAGAAAAACTTCAGAATACAATAAATGATATTGGAGAAGAGGCAAAATATTTGGTAGCAGATGTCAATGATAGTATACTGCTTGAAAAAGCAGAGGAATGTTTAGAACATCAGATTACTAATATTGTGAACAATGCAGGAATTTATATAAATCACTCAGGGGATTATGACTTGGATGATTTTGAAAAAACAATTAATACAAATTTAAAAGCGCCTTTTTTTATAACACAAAAGTATATTAAATATTGTATAGAAAATGATATTAAAGGTAATGTGCTAATGACTGCATCCAATAGGGGGTTGATGGGGGATACCACGCCATATGGTATTTCAAAAGCAGGTTTGATAAATTGTGTACAAGGATTTGCAAGGGATAATATATGTAATGGAATCAGAGTTAATGCAATATGTCCAGGTATGACAGCATCTGATATAAATGGAATTAAGAAAAGTGACAATTTATATCAGGAAAACTGCAAAGGAAAGAGAGTACTGTTAGCGGAAGAGATTGCAGAAGTTGCTTGTTTTTTGATGAGCGATGTAAGTAAATGCATAAATGGAGCAATTATTCCATGTGATGAGGGAGATTATCTAAGATAATTTCAATTATACAAAGAATCGAGTGTGTGAAATTTTTTCTGTAAATAGCTAATAACAGCAAGGTCTTCTATGGTAAAATATAAATCATAGGAGGCCTTTTATTATGGCAAGAAGAGGAAAGAAACCTGTACACAAAGTAGTAATGACAGAAGGAAAGAGAAACATCATTCAGCAACTTCTTCAGGAGTATGATATTGAAAACGCTGAAGATATCCAGGATGCGCTTAAGGATCTGCTTGGCGGCACCATCAAAGAGATGATGTAAGCAGAAATGGATGATCATCTTGGCTATCAAAAATCTGAACGATCTGATAAGAGTCTGTGAAAAAATCTCTGTAAATTGTAAGCGCAAAATAATTCGACTTATTGTAACAAGTTAATTATCAACTCAAAATAATTCAACTCAAAAATCACTATTTAATCCAATTAAATCCAATCTAATTTTAAAATATTGGTTCTGAAAAATCAAAAAGATATTGACAAACTGAAATGAACTTGGTAATCTATAACCAAGAAATGAAGATGGTTATTAAAAACCAAGAAAGAGTGATTGCATTGTTAAACGAAATTAATGAAGTAAAAGGTAACTTTATTGACAATGAAACAGCTAATCAGCTTACACCGGAACTTAAAGCTGTTTGGGATGAAATATTTGTTTGCAAAAATGAAATTGAATTAATTTTAAGAAGCAAGACTTCGATGGCAGGAAAAGGATTTTTTGGAGTGTTTGGAGATGTTACAGTGGCTGCTTACCTTTTGGCAAAGTCATTTGATTGTAGCGCACACGCCACATATTCATTTGAAGAAGATGCAAGAATAGATGCTGACATTAAGAAAGTCGCAGAAGACTTTTATATTTCTGAAAACTGGAAGGAATTAATGGAACTTACAAAAGCTCATGAGCAGAAAATCTTCTATTTAGTTTCACTTTTAAGGGATTTATCTGATCCGATGATGACACCTGAAAGCTTAGGAAAATTGGCTGAAGAATTACTTGAGATAAAAGCCAATGATAAATTCGCAGATTTCTGCTGTGGAGCAGGAACTGTTGTGGCTGATGTTGTCAAAAATCATCCAACTGTAGAAGCATATGGATTCGATAAACTTGTATCTTATATTGCAATAGCAAAGATTTACAACGATTTATCAGAAGGTAAGATTACTTTTGAAGCAAAGGACATCTTTGAACTGGGATTAGACGAAGATAATGGCAGACGCTTTGATAAGATTTTTGCGAATTATCCGTTTGGAATGAGGATTAAAGAATTAGGTCTTGGAAATCAGTATCTGGAGCAGTTGGAAAAGAGAATACCATCTGTTTCAAAAGTCACATCATCTGATTGGCTGTTCAATAGCGTAATGGTTGATATGCTTTCAGAGGATGGAAAAGCTGTAGGCATCATGACTAATGGAAGTACATGGAATCAGAGTGATTCAGCAATTAGAAGCTATTTCATAGAGAATGGTTTGATTGAATGTGTAATTGCTTTACCGGCTAGGTTATTTGCAGGAACAGCTATTGCAACTTCAATGATAGTTTTTAGTCGTAATAATAAAGGAGTGCGCTTGGTTGATGCTTCCGAACTCTTTGTAGAGGGAAGAAGAGTAAATGAACTGAGTTATGAAAACATTTCTCTTATTATCAATGCAGCTAAGAACGACTCTGATATAAGCATGTATGTAAGTGCAGAGCAGCTTCGAGATAACGATTATGTGTTAAGTATGAATCGATATATTGTCCATGATGTAGCAGATGGAATGGCATTTGGCGATGTGATTAAAAGAATTACTCGTGGAGCCCAGCTTAATGCTAAGGCATTAGATGAAATTACTACTACTGTGCCTACAGACATGCAGTATTTGATGTTGGCTAACATCAAAAATGGACTTATTGATAAGGAATTACCTTATTTGAAGTCTATTGATAAGAAAAATGATAAGTATTGTTTATCAAATCACAGCCTTATTCTCTCTAAGAATGGATATCCTTACAAGATTGCTGTTGCAGAAGTAAAGGAAGGACAAAGAATATTAGGTAACGGAAATCTTTATATTATAGAACTCGATGAAGAAAAGGCAGATCCGTATTATCTTGCAGCATTCTTTGGCAGTGAGCAAGGTACAGCGGCACTAAGGAGTATAACGGTTGGTGCAACGATTCCAAATATCGGAGTTGAGCAGTTGACGAAGCTTGTTATTCCAATTCCGCCAATTGAAAAACAGAAAGAGATTGCTGACAAATATAAGACTGTAAAAGATGAAATTACAATGCTTCAGCTAAAGCTTGAAAAAGCAAAGAACAGAATGGCACATATCATTGAGGAAGGGGACGCAAATAATGCTTGAACTTAATGAATTATTGGAATTGGAAGAGGTTATCAGAGATGTTCTCAATGATGATTTAGAAAGAATACTCATAGAGTTAAATAGAACAAGAGAACTTGAGACTTTTCTCCGGCTACTTGGAATGCATGACTACCTTGGTACTGAAGTCGAGGAAAAATGTAATCGTGACGGTAAAATAATAGTAATTGGTCAGTCAGAAGTGGGAAAAGGCAAACTTGCTGCAGTTGCAAAGAATATGGGAATAGCAAAAGATAGATTTGAGTTTTTCTTGGACTATAAGGATGCTAAAACATTTGATTTCAGAAAGACTCAATGGTCATCAAAATATAGTTACATTTTGGTAGGTCCGATGCCACATAGTGGTGTGGCAAAGGGCGAGTATGGTAGCATAATCTCAGCAATTGAAAGTGAAGCTGGTTATCCACCGGTAGTGAAAATGGGTACTGATGGCTTAAAGATTACGAAGACGTCATTTCGTAAAACTCTTAAATATTTATTGACAGAGAAAAAGATTGCTTGATGATAGTAATACAGATTAACTAAATATATAGCCATATCGAAGTAGTCAGGAAACAGTAGTGGGGCCAGGCACCATTAAATTTTTATTATTTGGTAAAATAAATCTGGGGCAGAAAGCCCCGGAAATGTGATTTTTATTATGGCAATGAAGTTGAGCAGTTGCCGGACAAAAATGAGAGCTGAATTTGGACACGACAAGGAATCAGAAACAACAGTGGGAGAAGTTATTAATGGAAAAATCACCTTATAACCTAAAGAAACTTTAAGTCGTGAGGTGAAAATTTAAAAATTGAATAAAATATACATCTATATGAGAATACATCGTATTTTACTGTTGATTTTCAAAAGAAATTGAGTATAATAGAAATATAAGAACATGGAAGTATAGGTGATGGTATGATAATACAATTCAACTTTAAAAATTATAAATCTTTTCGTGATGAAGCTACATTAGATCTGTCAGCAACAAAAATGACAGAGTTTTCAGAACGTGTAGTCTCTATTGGAGGAGAAAAGATTTTGCCGGTAGCGGCTGTGTATGGGGCAAATGCAAGCGGTAAATCAAATGTGTATGGTGCTTTTGAATATATGTCAGACTATGTCGTAAATTCATTTAAGTACGGGGATGAAGTTAAGAATTTTGATGAAATCAGACCACATCCATTTATGTTTGATTCGGAATCAGAAAATTCAGATACCAGCTTTGAAGTTTATTTTACAGTGCCGGGAGATAAAACAGAGAAAAGCTATAACTACGGTTTCTGTGTGGGAAAAGAGGGCATTACAGAGGAGTGGTTAAACTATAAGGCTAAAACTGCAAGAAAGTATAAGTCAGTTTTTTATCGTGATAAGAAGAACTTGGATTTATCAGGAATTCCAAAAGCAAGTCGAGAGAATATATCGGTTGCGTTAGAGAAGCAGGTTCTGATTGTATCATTAGGAGCAAAGTTGCGTATTGCTAGGTGCAAACTGGTAAGAGACTGGTTTTTGAATAATGAGTTTGCTGATTTCGGAAACGTGATTACGAATTTCTTTATGTCAAGATTGTTGCCAGAGGGCTTCGTGGATGATGAAAAGGTAAGAGAAAAGGTTGTAAAATTCTTTGCATCCTTTGACGAAACCATTAAGGGATTTGAAGTTACAAAACTTCCACAGCAGGATGATTCGAAGGATGAGCATTTTCAGATTGATGCCTTGCATAAGGTGATCGGTTCAGATGAGCTTGCAAAGATTCCTCTGCAGAATGAATCTGCCGGAACATTAAAGATGTTTGCATTATATCCGGAGCTACAGGAAGTATTGGATCAGGGCGGTGTTTTCTTCATAGATGAGTTAAATGCACGATTGCATCCATTGCTTGTCAGAAACTTCATTCTGACATTCTTGAATGCAGAAATTAATGTGAATCATGCTCAGCTTGTTTTCACGACACATGACACCTGGCAGTTATCGAACCAGCTCTTACGTCGTGATGAAATCTGGTTTACAGAGAAAGATAATGATGGATTATCAACCCTATATTCGTTGGCAGATTTTGTCGATGAAGATGGATCACGCATTAGAAAAGACGAGAGTTACGAGAAGAATTATCTGCTAGGAAAGTATGGAGCAATTCCGTCCTTAAAGACAATCGAGTTTTTTAAGGGGGAATAATCTATGGCAAGAAAAGATCGAATGGGAAATCGCAAGACAAGAGAACAGCGTAGTAAGCGAAGAGTACCGGAAATGGGATATTATCTCGTTGTTACAGATACAGAGGCTACAGAGAGATGCTTCTTTGACGGCCTTCATGATAGTTTGCCAACGGATATGCAGAAAAAACTTGTAATCAAGGTTGTGGAAACGAAGACACAGAATCTGATTCAAAAGTGCCTTGAGATGACTGTTTATGACGCACAATATCGTATTCCGTGGATTGTATTTGACCGGGATCAAGTGATGAATTTTGATCAGATCATCAAAGAGGCAGAAAAGGTAGGCATTCATGTAGGTTGGTCGAATCCGTGCTTTGAGATATGGATGTTTGCATATTTTGGAAATATGCCGGCAATTCATGATTCATGGGTATGCTGCTCTAAGTTTGGAGAACTGTACAAGAATAAAACTGGACAGAGCTATTCTAAAGCAGATCCAGATATGTATAAAAGGTTAGTTGAGTGTGGTGAAGAAGAAAATGCTTTGGCAGTAGCAACGCAAAAATATCAGCAATGCCTAAGAGACGGCAAAACTATTCCATCGGAGATGTGTCCTGCTACGAGGGTACATGAACTGGTGAGAGAAATACGGAGAAAGACGACACCAAAGGATTGATTATCATAAACCTTAATAAGGAGATTCATGTAAATGGCAAATTTAAATAAACTTTATTCTCAATTTAACGATAAAATCACCTTAACATCATCAAAAACGGATAGTCTTAGAACTAGTAGAAATGCTTTGAGAACTGATATTAAAAATTGGTTTTCAAATAAAAGCAAATTACAACCGAAGTTCTGCTGGCAAGGCTCATTTGCTATGAAAACGGTTATAAATACAATTGGTGACAATGAATATGACTTAGATGATGGTGTGTATATTCAGGGATATGATGATGTAGAACTGGAAGATTGGCCAGTAGCAAGTACAGTACATAAATGGGTAAAGGATGCAGTGTCAGAGAGAACTAAAAAAGATCCTGCTGATAAAAAGACTTGTATTCGTGTTACTTATGCAGATGGATATCATATTGACTTGCCAATGTACATTGTGAAGGATGATACAGCATTTTTAGCACACAAAACCAATGGTTGGATAGAGAGTGATCCGAAGGCATTTAAAGAATGGTTTGTTTCTAAAGTACAAGATGAGCAATATGGAGATCAGCTTCGACGGTTAGTCAAAGTATTGAAAGCATGGAAGGATTACAACGAAATTGATCTAAAAGGTGTAGAACTTACAATTCTTGCTACCAATGCATTTGATAAATATGATGATCGAGATGACAAGAGCTTCAGAAATACGATTAATAATATCATCTCAAATCTTGAGAATGATTTCAAATGCATTAAACCAGTAACACCGGGAGAGAATTTATTTGAACGATTTGATGAAGATGAGCAGGAAGAGATTATCAGTGCCTTTAAAAATCTGAAAGAAAGTATGGATAATGCTCTGGACGAAGAAGATGAGTCAAAAGCTGCAGATTATTTACGAAATATATATGGTACGAGATTTCCTAAGGGGACATCATCTGCATTAGCACAGTTTACAAAAAGTGCGGCACCGGGGGTGTTAAGACATGATGGACGATCAGCTTGAACAGTATATAGAATACTTAAAAGAGGAAGGTTATTCGGATTGTAATATAGTAGACGGATATATTTTTATTAAACTGAAAATTGAGAACAAAGATATTGTTCTTAAGTGCAATCTGGATTCTCCATTTCCGTATAAGTTTCCCTCAATCTATATAGTTCGCGATCGTTCAGATGAAATAGAGGCAATTCCACATAAAAATGGTGATGATTCGTTATGCCTGTATGATACCGGAAAAGCAATTCCGAATTTTTTTGAACCTCAAAGGCTATTGTTGGAATCTATACAAAAAGCAGAGCGAAACATTTGCGTGGGGATCAAAGGGGAGAATCAATATGATTTTATCACAGAGTTTACAGCATATTGGAAATCAAAGATTGTAAAGGCTGATTCATTCTTGAATGATGAATCAAAAACAAAACAAATAGTTTGGTTAATGCGAGCGAGTAATACTATCAATGCAATCATCGCAGAATCAGAGGAACAGTTGAGACATATAACGTCAATGATATGGAAGGAAAAAGATTCAAAAGGAAACGTTCATGAGGCTTTGTGTGTATCATTAGACGGAAGCAAGATTACTGAAATACCAGAAAACGATGTCCAGGTAATTCGAATGATAATGAGCAGTGCATATGATGCGAAACGCTATCAAAGTTTTATGCAAAAGAACTTAGAAAAGATAAAGCTAATTATAATGAAAATTTACATGCCAAATGGAATTATGACGATAGGGTGGGTTCATTTGGCAGCTCAACAGCAACACGGATTTCGAAAAGGAAAAGCCAATATTACGCTTGCTTATTCTAATAAACAGACAGACGTCGGATTCCCTATTCAGATTAATGATTGCAGTCAATCCAGATTGTATAATCGTGGATCTGATGGACAGCCAGCAAAGTGGGATAGCGTAGCGATTCTCGGCTGTGGATCAGTCGGAAGTGCAGTGGCAGAATTAATGATGCGACTAGGCACAACAGACTATCTTTTGGTTGACAATGAATATTTATCTGCTGAAAATGTTGCACGGCATTACTGTGGATATGATTTGATTGGATTGCGAAAAACTCGGTCTATACAGTTTATGCTGTGTCATCATAATCCGAATATAAGCTGTCAGTGTCTGAATGATGACATTCATTATATTTTAGACCATGAAGTGAAACAATTTGAAAATTATGGAATTATTGTCGTTGCGGTGGCTAACTTATCAGTCGAGCACCATATCGTTGAATATGTAAATAAGGGGATCATTAAGCAACCAGTAATAATATTGTGGATGGAACCATATGGTATGGGTGGCCATGCCCTGTTAGTTAATAAGAAACAGGATTTATATGAGGAACTTTTTTCCAAAAAAGATCTTCAATTTCAGTATGGGATTGTCAAGAATCCAGAGCGATATTTGAAGAGAGAAGCTGGATGTGAATCATCATATATGCCATATTCTGGATTTGCGGTAAGTCTGTTTGCACATTCTATCTTTGAGTATATTCAATCCGAAAAAATCAGTTCTGAACAAAATGTTCTGATAACATGGATTGGTAAGATCTCGAATGCAAGCAATTATGATATTAGTATATCAACAAAATATGAAGACAAAAAAGATTTTGAAATTATAAAAAGAAGGGTTGACTAGTGGTCATTGAGGTAAGAAAAATTGGTGTTAAGGTGGAAATTCCAGATGAAGTCATGTCAAATATGGCAAGATATGAACAACTGCCTGCTGAGAATGAAAAAGGCGGTATTTTACTGGGAATGTACGATAAAGACAATCAATATTACCAGATTACAGATTTCACTGTTCCTACAGAACATGATAATAGTGGCCCAAGTCACTTTGTGAGAAATAAAGATGTTGCTCAAAAGGAAATCAATAGGCAGTGGATGGAATCTGACGGTTTGGTAAATTACTTAGGTGAGTGGCATACCCATGCACAAGTAAATCCTAAACCATCTATAGTTGATTTATCACTATTACGCCAAATAATAAAAGATCATAGTTCTCTATGGCCACATTTGCTAATGCTTATATTGGGACAAGCAGGTTCTGCAATACTAATTGTTGTAGAACAAAAACGCAAAAGGAGAATGCAATTTAAAGTCGAGGTGAATTTTAGCAATGCAGGAGTATGCAATAGATAAAGGAATTAGAGGAAGAGTTACAATTATACTTTTTACGATTTCTATTCTGCTTACAGTATTGATACGCCAATCTGGAATTGGAGATAAATTGATGACTGGTTTTGTCTATATTCTTAAGTTGGGAAAAATAAATGAAACGGTCGATATATTAGGGTTTGTTCCAGATATTCTTGGCGTTCCATTTTGGTATGGCGTGATGTGGTGGCTATTTAATAACTATGCCTGGAAATGTAAGATTTTCCAGAAATTTCATTCTGTACCTGACATTTCCGGTATGTGGAAGGGAGAACTGATTTCTTGTTATGACAAATCAGTAAAGCATCCGATGAAACTAAAAGTGAGTCAAACATGGAGTCAAATTCATTTCACTGCAATTTTTGAAAAATCAAGTTCAGAAAGTAACATTGCCGCTATTTTGTCAGAGAATACTGAACATCCGGTAATATATTTCGGATTTCAAAATAGAAGCAAAGATATGGATGCTCATAAGCAAATCTATGATGGGTATAACAGAATTGAATTAATTGATAATAAGATGGATGGAAGTTACTCAAATGATCGACCTAGCAATGATCCCAATCTTAAGGATGGAAATTGCGGAACGTTTACACTTACAAGGGTAATAACAACAAATAAAAAGGGTAAAAGTAAAGCTGAAAGAAAGTGACGAGATGTCAAAATCTGAAAAGCAAAAAGAATTGATTGATGAGAATCATGTATATTTGATTACTTCACAAGCGTTGCAGAGAAGATTTACAAAACCATTTATTTCAATGACCACAGTGGGCAGGCACCATTAAATTTTTAAAATCAACCTGTTTTAGCAGACAACATATGAGAATAATATAGTCTACAAGTGAATATAGATTGATATTTTGAATACCGGTTTCTTTTTTATAGAAATTGCGTACCATTTGGTTATCACTGCGGTCTTCACTTGAATACTGTTGTGATAACTTGAAGTAAACAGAGTTAGAATCCTTTTAAAAAGGGAACTTTATTTCTCTTCTGTGGCAGACGGTCTGACCGCATTAAGGGGGACTTCTTTTGTGGTATAATGAAAAACAGTTTAAGGAGGATTTGATGTTTACTAAATAACAATTCTTCACACATATCTCCGTAGTGAGTAGCAGGCAATAGTTGTATGATTGGCTGAGATGTGAAAGAGGTTAATATTTAAAGGATGCTCTGACCTGTCGAGAAAATGAGTGGTCGAATATAATAGGTGGAAAGTGGATATGAGATTTAAGAATATACTATATGAAGCATTAAGTTTTTTGTCATTTGCGTTTTATCCCAAAACAACGTTAGTTGTGTGTGTGATATTTTCGGCGATTGTTGTTACAATACTTGGTGTAGCGATGGTAATAACGCCAGAAGAATCAGGAGTTTATAATATTGTATTTGCTTTGACTACTGGTGCGGTTGCGTCCTTTTTCGTATCGTTTGTTGTTGAACTGAGCAATAATTATAGACATAACAAACTGGCATGGTATGAATTAAAAGAGTATTATTTGACAGTTATGGGCTATGAAAGTCATAAACAAGTCATGATGAAATTGACCCCACACCAGCGTGCTGAGAAGAAGGCACATGAAGAATTTGTTGCTGCAGGTGGCATAGAAGAAATCGATGAATATGACCAGCCGAAGGATATTATTCAGATTACGTGGGAACAGCTGCCAAACATGATGCCTATCTTTAAGCAAACGTTCAATGACAAAAAACAATTTCTGAGTGATATAGAAATTTATGAACTGGAGAGTATAGTTTCAGAATATAAACAAATCCAGTCCTTTATTCATAATCGAGTTTTGATGTCTCCGATGTATTATGATGTGTTTAACCATCCGGATGAAAATTATTTGGCATCAATATATCCGAATGATATTTTAAAAAATATGCCGGCATGGATAAAAAAATTCCTGTCTAGCACAGAAAGCAAAAAAGCCTGTGAGCGATATGTAGAGTCAATTCTTTCAGATTTTACACTGCTTTCACAGTATATGAAAAATTACGAAATATCGCAAAAGGGAATTGATGCTTACAAAGATGAGCTAGATAAGGCAGAAGCAGAGGTAGAACCAGAAGATATAGATTATGATGATGTTGATTTTTCTGAGCCAGAGGATGAAGAAACGTTCAGAAGGCAACGTGAAATCATGTACAAGCAAATGGAACAGGAAGAAATACCGTTTACAAGTTGGGTGATAAGTGAGTCTTGTCTAAAAATAGCTGAAAGCATAGATGTTCTTGAGCAAAGTATCATGAAAAAACCTTATTATGGGATGCAGATAAAATATCTTAGCAATTTTGCGAACGAGTCAATTGACGATATTATGTCGATCGGTACATATGAGTCCGAAAAAAGATGGTTAGATAAGAAACTGAAGAAACAGATGGAACCGAGTGCAAAATAAGAATGCCATATTGAGGACAAACGCGAATGGTGAGTTCTTTATAGATGGAATGCTGTGGAAAAAACAACAGTGGAGTCAGGCACCATTAAATTTTTATTATTTTGTAAAATAAATCCGTGGCAGAAAGCCCCGAAAATGTAATTTTTATTGTGGCAATGAAATAAGCAGTTGCTGGACTGAAATGAGAGCTGAATTTGGACAAGGTAAGAAATCATAAATATTGTATTTTACATGGCATTCCGCTATACTAGTATTTAAGTATAGCGGATTTTTTTGGAGGTATTTCTATGAAGCTTAAAACAGGACAAAAGTGTGCATTTGGATTTGGCGCATTCGGAAAAGATATTGTGTATATGCTTATTTCATCGTATTTGCTCTACTACTACAATGTAGTGCTTGGTATGAGCAGTGTGTTTATCGGCACGGTGATGATGGCGGCCAGGATTTTTGATGCATTCAATGACCCGGTGATGGGTATTATCGTAACAAAGACACGTACCGGGTGGGGCAGGTTCAGGCCTTGGATTTTTGCCGGCACGGTGCTCAATGCCGTGACCATCTATGCTTTATATGCTACTCCTGAGTCTATGGGTGATTCAGCGCAGAGAGTGTGGCTTACAGTGTTTTACTTTGCATGGGGCATCACATATACGCTTATGGATATTCCGTTCTGGTCTATGATTCCCGCAATCACTGAGCCGGGAAGCGACAGGGAGCAGCTTACATCGCTTGCGAGGACGTGCTCTGGCATTGGAGATGCTATCCCTACGGTGCTCACGATGACAGTGGTGCCGATTCTAGGAGCGGGAAGCTCTATGGCTGACTACAGGATTGGATTTAAGTGGTGGGCACTTATTATAGCGGTAGTATTTGTGATTTCTGAGCTTGTATGCGTGGCATGTGTGCCTGAAAGACCGGTTGCCTGTGATGAGAAGCCGGGAAAGATATCAGATATGTTTAAAGCCTTATTTAAGAACGATCAGGCTATGACTGTTGTGGTATCAATCATTCTCGTGTATACATCACTAAATATTTGTGGTAACCTAGTGCTTTATTTCTTCCGGTTTGATGTGGGAAACGAGGGCGCATATTCCATATTTGCTGCAGTTGCTTTTGCAGCACAGGTGCTTGTCATGATGGTTATACCGCTGCTTCGTAAGAGATTCAGCAAAAGCCAGCTTTTTATATCAGGATTTATTATTCAGATAGCAGGCTTTGCGGTTATATTTATCATGGCATTTGCAAAGCTCTACACGCCGCAGAGCTGGTACATACTCTGCCTGCCGGGTATTTTGATTTATCTGGGCTATGGTATGCTCAATGTTATCATGACTATATTTCTTTCAGATTCTGTTGATTATGGTGAGGTGATGAATGGCACGAGAGAGGAGTCGGTCATTTTCTCAATGCAAACATTTACGGTAAAGCTCGCTTCCGGTGTAGCGGTATTTCTGGCTGGGCTGGTGGTTGACTGGATTCATCTGGATACCGCGGCTGCGGTACAGACACAGGATACACTTGATGCTCTTCGTATGTGGATGACGATTCCGTCTGTTATCCTGCTCATTGTGGGCATATTTGTGTTTAAGAGGTTTTATAAGCTGGATGATACAAGAATGGAAGAAATTAAATCCAAGCTTAATTAAAAATTGCTGTCTGATTGATAAAAGAAGGTCGAAAATAAAATGAAAAAACGAATAATTAATTATAGACTTAAGATTGACAATCTGCTTGCCAATCCTGATAAGATATCAAAAGAAGAGTGGAAGAAAATACTGCAGGAACACCTGACACAAATAGCCTTCTTCCAGCATGAGCGCCTCGTGCACCTCATAGTGACAGTAACCTTTGCCATACTTACCATGATGTCAATAATTGCATCCATCATGATAAGCAACCCAATGCTTCTTGTTCTTACACTGTTATTCTTAGTGTTGTTGGTGCCATATATCATGCACTACTATACACTGGAAAATGAAGTGCAGAAGATGTATAACCAATATGATGAGATATTGAAGCATTTAGAATAAGGAAACATCTGTACATAAAAAAGTGGAAAGTTACCAAAGACAGAACCCGGCGCAGCTGGGGCTTTTGCCCTTAACCGCATATACGAAGCTGCTTAGAGTCTGTAGAATTGCATACGAAAACCAACAACGCCCATGCATGGACGCATGGGCGAGGTGTTATGCGCCATGGACGGCACATAAAAGCCGGTTGTGTCAAAAAGCCACAACCGGCATATGCAATTCGTACAGACACTTAGCAGCGTAGTTCATGCGGGAAAGGGCAGAAAGCCCCGGCTGCGCCGGGTTCGTCCCACTAGCAACAACAGTGCAATTCTCCTACTTCTTAAGCTTCTTCTGTGCCGTAGAAAGCATCAGCTTAATACGGTTCAGCT
>OIWU01000202.1_pt1 | contig 82890 bp, 76 predicted proteins | sample 1587711 | NCBI WGS metagenome assembly OIWU01 (sample SAMEA3888909, study PRJEB22519) | human gut metagenome | biome: human gut; feature: human-associated habitat; material: faeces | place: Denmark | collected 2010 | reverse complement strand
TAGCGGGTTCGAGCCCCGTCATCCGCTCCATTAAATCAGTACAGTTGATGTACTGATTTTTTTATTTTACAGAATTTTTTGACAAACAAGGGGCTGTTTTTTAACAGCCCCTTTGATTGTTGTGTAGTTAATTATAGTGTTCCGAATAATGATGTGCCTTTTCAAGAAGCATATCCTTAACCTTCATCAGCCTTGTACGACTGCTGCGGTCATTTTCTTCAAGTTTCATCGAAATATACTTGATTGTTTCCTGATATCTCGGAATCATAACATGCTCAAGCGAATTAACACGGCGGCGTGTCTTTTCAATTTCTGCCGACATAAGCTCACAGCTTTTTTCAATTTCAGCAAGCTTTATCAGGTCGGGCAAAAGCTCGTTGAGCGACATAACCGCATCATCAAGTTCAAACGAAGTAAACGCAAAACCGTAGGGAAAAATATCGCCCTCGTTGCTTGTTCGTGTGCTTGATGAAAACTGCGGAATATCAACGCTCATAACATTTTTTGAAGAAAGTTCAAGGTCAATTCTCTGCTTCGGTGACATCAATGAGGCGTCCAGAGCCTCTTTTGACATAACCGCACTTGCGTTCACAAAGTGGTTGTTGCACTCTGCAAGCTCTCTTTCAATCTTCTCACGAAGCTCCTTGTTTTCTCTTACAAGGTCCAGAAATCGGCGCATCAGTTCGTCACGCTTGTCTTTTAACATTTTATGACCACGGGTAGCTGTTGCAAGCTGTTTTCTCAGCTTTGTCAACTGCATACGGGTGGGATTAACATTCATAACTGCCATTAGCAAACACCTTCAATGCGATTATTCTTTACCGTAAAACTCGTCAAGCATATCGTCCTTAATTCGTTTAAGTTCACTTCTGGGAAGAATATGCAAAAGCTTCCAGCCGATGTCAAGTGTTTCTTCAATTGAACGGTTTGCGTCATAACCCTGTGAAACATACTCACGCTCAAATGCCTCGGCAAATTCAGCGTACTTTTTATCCATATCGGTAAGAGCCGCCTCACCGAGAATTATCATAAGTTCTCTTGCGTCTTTACCTCTTGCATAAGCGGCAAAAAGCTGGTTCATGGTTGCGGCGTGGTCTTTACGGGTTCTGTCGGGACCGATACCCTTGTCTTTAAGTCTTGAAAGTGACGGAAGAACATCAATCGGCGGAGTAATTCCCTTTCTGTAAAGCTCACGGGATAGGATAATCTGACCTTCTGTAATGTAGCCTGTAAGGTCAGGAATCGGGTGAGTCTTGTCATCTTCGGGCATTGTAAGAATCGGAATAAGAGTGATTGAACCCTCTTTGCCTTTAAGTCTGCCGGCTCTTTCATACAATGTTGCAAGGTCTGTGTACATATAACCCGGATAGCCTCGTCTGCCCGGAACTTCTTTTCTTGCGGCAGAAACCTCACGGAGCGCATCGGCATAGTTTGTGATGTCGGTCATAATAACGAGAACGTGCATTCCTCTGTCAAATGCAAGATATTCAGCCGCCGTGAGTGCCATTTTAGGAGTTGCAATACGCTCAATGGCAGGATCGTTTGCAAGGTTTACAAACATTACGGTTCTGTCAATAGCGCCTGTTTCTTTAAACGACTGAACAAAGTAGTCGGATTCTTCAAATGTAATACCCATTGCGGCAAATACAACGGCAAACTGCTCGTCCTTGCCTCTTACAGCCGCCTGTCTTGCAATCTGAGCGGCAAGCTGGGCATGGGGCAGACCGGATGCCGAGAAGATAGGCAGCTTCTGTCCTCTTACAAGTGTGTTAAGTCCGTCAATTGCTGAAATACCTGTCTGAATAAATTCCTGCGGATAGTTTCTTGCGGCAGGGTTCATAGGTGTTCCGTTGATGTCAAGTCTTTTTTCGGGAATAAGAGCAGGACCGCCGTCAATCGGATTTCCAAGACCGTCAAATACTCGTGAAAGCATATCGGGAGATACGGGAAGTTCCATTGAACGACCTAAAAATCTTACCTTTGAATTTGCAAGGTTAATGCCTGCGGCTGACTCAAAAAGCTGAACAAGTGCGTTTGAGCCGTCAACCTCAAGAACCTTGCAACGGCGTGTTTCACCGTTCGGAAGTTCAATTTCGCCGAGTTCGTCATATGTTACGCCCTCAACATCACTTACCATCATAAGAGGACCTGCAACCTCTCGTATTGTGCGGTATTCCTTTGGCATCAGTCCTCACTCCTTTCAAGTACATCCTTAATTTCCGAATCAAGCAGAGCCTTGATTGACTCGAACTCGTCCCGAACCTTATCCTCGGGTACATATTTATATCTTCCTATGCGTTCACGAACAGGAAGGTTGACAAGCATTTCAATGTCTGCACCGTTTGCAAGAGCCTCTTTTGCTTTGTCATAGTAAGCAAGAATTGCTCGCATCATAAGCACCTGCTTGCCGAGAGATGTGTATGTGTCTGTCGGGTCAAATGCGTTTTGGTGCAGATAATCCTCACGGATTGAACGGGAGGTTTCAAGCTTAAGTCTGTCGGGTGCGGAAAGTGCGTCCATACCGACAAGGTTTACAATTTCCTGAAGCTCGCTTTCTTCCTGTAATAATGTCATAAGTTTGCCACGAAGCTCCATAAAGTCGGGAGCGGCATTCTTTGAGAACCAATCTGCAAGTCGGTCTGTATAAAGCGAATAACTTGTAAGCCAGTTAATTGCAGGGAAGTGCCGTTTGTAAGCAAGGTTTGCGTCAAGTCCCCAGAATACCTTAACGATTCTGAGTGTTGCCTGTGATACAGGCTCTGAAATATCACCGCCCGGAGGTGATACAGCACCGATAACCGAGAGTGCGCCTTCCGTGTCCTCGCTGCCGTTTACGATAACACGACCTGCTCTTTCATAGAACTGTGCAAGTCGGCTGCCGAGGTATGCGGGATAACCCTCTTCACCCGGCATTTCTTCAAGACGGCCGGACATTTCACGGAGAGCCTCAGCCCAGCGGGATGTTGAGTCAGCCATAAGTGCAACCGTGTAACCCATATCACGGAAATACTCGGCAATAGTAATGCCTGTGTAGATAGATGCCTCACGGGCGGCAACAGGCATATCGGATGTGTTTGCAATAAGCACGGTTCTCTCCATAAGAGAGTTGCCTGTGCGTGGGTCTTTAAGTTCGGGGAACTCGTTAAGAACATCAGTCATCTCGTTGCCACGCTCACCGCAACCGATATATACGATAATATCGGCAGCCGCCCACTTTGCAAGCTGATGCTGAACAACAGTTTTGCCCGAACCGAACGGTCCCGGAACTGCGGCTACACCGCCCTTTGCAAGCGGAAAGAGTGTGTCGATAGGTCTTTGACCTGTGGTAAGAAGAATGTCGGGGGAGAGCTTTCTTTTGTACGGTCTGCCCACACGAACAGGCCATTTTGTACACATATTAATCTCAACATTGCCCTTGTCTGTTTTGAGAACGGCAACTGTTTCGTCAATTGTAAAATCGCCCTCGCTGATGCTCTCAACAACACCGCCTGTTTTGTTCGGAACAAGAATCCTGTGGAGAACAGCGTGTGTTTCCTGAACAGTACCGAGTGTGTCGCCTGCCGCAACTGTGTCACCCTTTTTAACAAGGGGAGTAAAGTGCCACTCCTTTTTGTGATCAAGTGACGGAACATCAACACCTCTTTTGAGGTTTGTGCCGGCAACCTTCATAATCTCGTTAAGCGGTCGCTGAATACCGTCATAAATTGAACCGATAAGTCCCGGCCCGAGTTCAACGGAAAGCGGAGCGCCTGTGGATTCAACAATCTCACCGGGTCCGAGTCCCGAAGTTTCTTCATATACCTGAATTGATGCCCTGTCACCGTGCATCTCGATTATTTCACCGATAAGTCGCTTACTGCTTACACGCACAACATCGAACATATCGGCATCACGCATACCCTCGGCAATTACCAGAGGGCCTGCTACCTTAGTTATAATTCCAGATTTCAAATTCTTACACCTCAATCATTGAAGATAATGTCCGAACCGACTGCCTTTTCAACAAATGATGACAGTCTTTTTATGCCGATTCCCGTATTGCCTTTTACTCCGGGGATAGGAATAACGGCAGGAATGAGCCTTTCTTCATATCTTTTTCGCTCTTTTTCAACAAGTCCGAACATTTCCTCGGTAATAAAAATTACCGCATAGTTGTCACCGTCAGCAATCTTTCTGAAAAGATGCGGTGCGTTTTCGTTGTCATCACATGGATAAATGTCCATGCCGATTGCCGCAAAGCCCTTTATGCTTTCGCTGTCGCCGATAACGGCAATATTTTTAGCCATAAACTTCACGCAACCTTTCTTTTACGGTTTCATAATTTGTCTTGGTGCGGATTCCGCTTGCAATAATGTGAATAACTTTTTTCTCTGTTTCACTTGCAATCAGATAGCCCGTAATCGGATCTGCACCGTCACCGCTTCTTTTGCATTTTTCTTTTGCAAGGCTCATAAGCCTGTTGTCAACAAATTTTTCAAATGCCGACGGAGAAACCTTGTACTCTTCAACAGCCTTGTTACAGCCGTATGCCGAGATTTTTGACAGCACATCAAGCGTTGGTTCAAGTCCCTTTACGCTTGCCTCAATAACCCTTGAACGGGGGAAGTCCTGCACATCACAGATTGCAATTTCAAGAAAATCCCTGTCACAATCGGCTTTTGCACCTCTTATGGCTGTCTTTACATTATTATAAAATACTGTAGCTTTAAAATATTCGGACATAAATTCGCTGTCGGATTTTTCGGATGTTTTCAGAACAAGCTCCATAAAAGCTCTGTCAAGAACCGCATCGCTGAGTCTTGCGTCACCTGTGTGTGCAAGAATTTCATATGCCTTGTCACAAGGTGCGGAAAGTTCTTCGCCCAAAAGTGAAAACTTTCTGTTCTCAACCGCCTGTTTAAGCGTTTCTTCTGAGAAAGTACACGGCTTTACCAAAAGCTGTGAATACGGTCTGTTTGAAAGCGTTCCCTTTAAAACAGCTTTAAGATTGTGAAGGTCGTTAAGATAGAAGAACGGTTTGAATATTGCAAAATCGGGTGCGGTTCTTTTGAGATATTCCCACACATTTTCGCTGTGTGATTTCAAAATATCTTCAATGTCATCACCCTCACCGTAACCCTTGTCCGAGAGGTATCTGCAAAGCTCGTTCACATTTTCACAACCGAGCATATGCTCAATGTCGCTGTTTGTAAACAGGCTTTTTTCTTTAGCACGGACGGAGCCGATGGAAAATTCATAAGATAATGCCATCATATTCCTCCCTATGCCTTAAAAAGTTCCTGATTTATAAAATCCTCGATAGCGTCACGCTTTTCGGACAATATTGCCGAGAAGTCCATATTTTCTTCAATGTCACCGCATTTAAGAATAAATCCGCTTTCAATGTCACACGGCGTTTTTGAAAGCTCTGCTTTTACACCGCATTCTTCAAGCCTTGCAAGAAAATCCTTCGGAAGTCGGTTCATATCCTTTTCATTCAAAAGCACAACACCGCTCATTCCGTTTAACTTTTTTGCAAATGTGTAAATCAGTTCAAAGTAATCTTCATCGGGAAGATTTTTCATTTTATTAAGAATTTCACTGTATGTCTTGTCAATTTCCTCACGCCTTCTCTTTAGGAAAGCGTTGCGTGTTTCAAGGTCGCAACGGCTCTTTGAAGCCGCCTGCATCTGCTTGACCTTTGACTGTGCCCTGTCGGCAATTTCGGCAGAAATCTTGTCGGCATCAAGCTTTGCCTGTGCCATAATCTGTGCGCATTTTTCATCGGTTTCAGCGTTAATTTTGCTGATTCTTTCGTCACAGTCAAGACTTATGCGATTTAAAATTTTATCACCGCTGCTCAAAGTGATTCCACCTTTCTTTCATAATTTTCGTTAGTCGGTTATCAGATGTTAAGGTTTGGAACTGTGATAACAACGAGAAGTGAAACAATGAATGAAAGGAGAGCGTAAATCTCAACGAGAGTTACGGAAACCATTGCCTTTGAGAAGTTTGAATCGTCCTTTGCGCTGAGTGCAATACCCGAAACGGCTGCCTTGCCCTGTGCAAAACCTGAAATCATACCGCCGATACCGATAGCAAGCGATGCTGCAAAGTATGCAAGTCCCTGTCCGATTGTCGGAGCTGTGCCGCCGAGAACGCCGCCGCTTACGAGTATAAGAAAGCCTACGATAAATCCGTAAAGTCCCTGAGTACCGGGGAGAAGTGTGAGAACGAGCATTTTACCGAATTTTGATGAGTCCTCGGAAAGAACTCCCATAGCTGCCTGTGCGGCAGAGCCTACACCTCGAGCAGAACCTACGCCTGCAAGTGCTGTTGCTATTGATGCGCCTAAAAGTGCGAAAAATATTCCATTCATTTTGATTTGTCCTCCTGAATTTTAATATATTTACTGTTGAGCTTGAACGGCTTAAACTGTTTGCCGCCGCCCTCATAGAATTTTCCGAACATTTCAACATACTGAAGTCGCATTGTGTGAACATATGAACCGAGTGCGTTGAGTCCGATGTTGATTGCGTGTCCGATGATAAACACGATAATGAGTAAGATAATTCCAAACCAGCTCTTTCCGAACATGGTTGAAAGCATATTGAACACCTGAGCCATAACTCCCGTTGTAAGTCCGAGAGCAAGAAGTCTTGAGTAGCTCAGAAGGTCACTGATGTAACCTGTGATGTCATAGAGAGAGGCAAGTCCGCCGATGACTTTGCCGAATCCCTTTTTGTTTCTGCCCTGTGTGAGAACAAGACCGATTGCGCAGAAAATCGCAATGCCTGCTCCGACATAGACGAGCGTCTGACCAAACGCCATACCTGCCGCCAAAACGGCAAATCCGATAAGCATAAGCATCCAAAGCCCCGTGTCAAAGAACGCTCCGCCGTAATCCTTCTGCCTGAGGCAAACATAGAATTTGCAGCCCATACCGACAAGAATGTGTACAAGACCGAATGCTATTGAAATAATCATCAGCATAAGTGCGTCCTTTTGCGGGTCAATTGTCGGCCACGGGAAGATTTGTTTCATCGTAATGTCTGCACCCGTAAAGTAGTTGTAAAGGGTTGCGGGGGCATCTCCGAAGAAGCTTGCAAAAACAAGTCCCCAGAAAAATGTTGAAACACCGCAATATTGGAACAGCTTCAAGGTGTTTCGCATTTCCTTGTCAGGCTTGAACAGCTTTATTGCAAGTCCTGTTCCTATTACCATTAACAGTCCGTAGCCTGCGTCCGAAAACATCATTCCAAAGAAAAAGTAGAAGAAGAATGCAAGCAACGGCGTTGGATCAATATCGTCATGCGACGGGGGAGAGTACATATTTACAATGCTCTCTGCCGGTGCTGCAAAGCGACTGTTCTTTAGTTTTACAGGAGCTTTTTCCTCGTCAACATCGCCGAATTCAACATAGCATACAGAAACTCTTTCGCAAAGCCTTTCAAGCTTTTCACAGTCCTCCTCGGGAATGTAACCCGAAATAACAAAAACATTCCGTGAATGCTGAAGTTCACCGATTACGCTGTATTTATCGGCTCTGATTCTGAAATAATCCTGTGTATCTTTAATATCTTTTCGTCTGTCTGCAAAGGAAATGATTTCCTTTTTTGCGTTTTCCGTATCATCTTCAAGCTTGTGACTTCTTTCAACAAGCTTTTTTGATTCCGCCAAAGGGGTAAGGCTTGAGTTCGTAACAGGTTTTGCAAAACCGATATCACGCAGAGCATTTTCCGCAAGCTCCTTTTGGGCAATCGGTGCAAAAAGTACAATACAGGTAAGCACCTCGTTTGCAAATTGAATTTCAAAATCAAATCCAAGCTTCGGAGAAGCCTCGGCAAGTGCCTTTGAAAGCGATACCTCGTTGTACTCCTTTTGAATTGAGCCTATGAAAACAGCCGTTGTTTTTGTGTCCTTTGCATTAAGCGGAATGTCAAGATTCTTCCACGGCTCAAGCTGTGCAAGAGCGGTTTTTATGCGAATCCGTTCCGCCGCATTATCGGCAATCTGTTTGTTAAGCTCACAAATTCTGTTGCACACATCAATAACTTCGCCTGCATTTGATGCGATAACTCCGATTTCATCGGGATCAATCTCCCGCCGTCCGCAAAATGCGGAAAGCATACTTTTCTTTTCGGGAGAGTTGCTGTCGAGAATTTTCAGAGCGTTTTCACTGAGAGTAACATTCCGCTCGAAAATCTGAATTTGTGAGGTCATATCAATCTTGCCGAAACCTTTTCTGCAGGTTTCGGTCTTTTCAATCTGAACCAAACCCGAATCCTGCAAATGTTCAAGAAGTCGCTTTCTGTCCTGTCTTAGGGCAATAATCCGAACCGACTTCATTTTAAGTTTTGCCAATTTCTATCACCACGCTTCTTTCATTGCAACCGTTTTAAAGAGAGAGCCTTTGTATAGCCCCGTCAATAACACGCTTGCGGTTTTTGTCTGCAGTCCGAGAGAGAATGTCGCACTCAAGATTTGCCTTTTCAGAGGCTTTCTCAAGCTCTTTTTTGCCCTCTTTCGCAGTCTTTTCAAAAAGCATATCGGCATCCTTCTGTGCCTTTTCCTTTGCCGAAAGCACAACCTGTTTGGCATCTGCCTTTGTCTGTTCAACCCTTTCTGCTGATTCTGCTCGTGCATTTGCCTCACGCTGTCTGCAATCCTCTTCGGCATTGTAAATGGCGTCCAGCATATCTTTTGCCATTGTTATCCTCCTTTGCTAAAAATTGCATAAAAATATTTTTGAAGAATACACTATTTTGTTTATTCTATTCCTAGATTGTAGCACAATTATTTAAAAAAAGCAATCAACATACATTAAAGTTTGCCCAGTTTTTTATCATTTTCTTCCCTGTGACGCATTTGCGAGTAGTTTTACAGCATTAATTTGCGATAAAAGAAAAAACACCGCATAATACGGTGTTTAAAAGTTTTAAAAATTATTTTTTATATACCGCTGATTGCGGCTTGTCGGTTTATCGGGAACAGTCATCTGAATCAGATTCATTTCGAGTGCAGGATTAAGATAATTTTTTCTGAAAGTTTCCCTTGATTTTAAATTTAGCTTATCTAAAAGTTCCGCAGTATTATAGGAAACATCAAATTCCATAACATCAAGCAACTTTTTTACATAATCATTCATCTGCCTAATATCGGATTTGGTTTGTGAAATAATTTCGGTAAGAATTTCGTCAATCATTTCAAGCATAAATTCTATGAAAATATTTGAGTTACCCTCAACATGGCATTTTGAAATTGACTTGTAATATCTGTCCTGATATTTTTGAATTTGACTTTCAATAGGAATGTATTGAAAAATGGGTTTCCATTTTGTCAAAATTGCAGTCTGCCAAAGTCTTGCCATGCGACCGTTTCCGTCAGAAAACGGATGAATAAAAACAAATTCATAATGAAAAACAGATGACAAAATCAGTGGGTGAACATTATTCTTTTCACTGTTCATCCATTTAAACAAATCATCTGTCAATGACGGCACAAAATGTGCAGGCGGAGCCATAAAAATGCATTTGTCGCCGTCAAACACACCTTCTTCACCGTTTCTGAATTTTCCCGATTCATTGACAAGAGCATATGTCATTATGCCGTGGTATTTTTTTAGCTCTGTTACAGAATAAGGATTAATATTGTTAAGGTTGTCATAGGCATCGTATGCGTTTTTTACTTCTTGAATTTCTCTTTGCGGACCTAAAACAATGTGACCGTTGATTACATCACGCACTTCTGAAATTGAAAGCGAGTTAGCCTCAATGGCAAGCGAAGAATAGATGGACTTGATTCTATTGTTTTTTCTTAACTGAGGTTTTGATTCAAAATCATTATAATTGCTGATTTTACCTATCTTCTCAGAAATTGATGATACAAATCCGAGCATTTTATTTGATATTGAAAACGGCGGTGTGTAGTCTGACATATTAACCATTCCTTGCACTTATTCTGTCTTTAATTATACCAAATTCAATTGAATTTATCAATAACTTGCTTATTATCTTGCTTACTGACTTGCTTATTATCTTGCGTGTTGTGGGTAAAACAGCGATATTTTAGTCTGTAAAACAGAAGAAAGCCGTCCCGAAAAAATTCGGAGCGGCTTTCAAAGCTACGGTTATTCGGCAGGCGTACAACTCTCCTGCATCTCTCGGGATTCCCCTGTCAGTACCATCGGCGTGTGGATTGTACGAAATCTTCCACCTCGAATAACCTGTTCTTATCGTACGAACATTATAACATATTTATTCTGATTTGTAAAGAATTTTCTTGTTTTTCAAGATTCTATTCCACTCACGGTCATCAATTTTCATAAATGTTATAATTGAATTTTTGTAACTCGGTGTGTCATTAGATGTAGCCAACCTCACTACAGTTTTGAATTTTTTATTATCAATTTGTATCTCTTTTAAAATAAGGGCGGTAAAAGGTTTATTAGCTTCAATAATATAATCAGGTTGTTCTACAATTTTTTCAAAATACTTGTTAAAAAGTTCATAGTCGTTTGGATGACGATTTTTAATATGATCAATTTGTTTGTCTGTAATTATAACTTCATCTGTTGTAATATCTTTAGTTATGCAATTGTAAATTTCAATATCAATTTTCCCTACTAAGTACACGCATATAACCGCCAATCCTTTTTATATATTGATTATAACATATTTTGCTAATTTTTCAATAAAGAAATATAACAAAAATCAAGGTTGAAATCCGATGCGAAAAGTTGTATTATGTGAGGGTAATAACAAGATGGTAATATGCATGGAGGATTGTTTATTTATGAAAGAAATCAAGACAAATGTAATGAGAATTTTAGACAAAGAAAAGGTTGAATATACTCACCACGAATATCCCCACGGCAAGGATGCCGTTGACGGAGTAACGGTTGCAACGCTTATGAATCAGAATCCCGATTATGTTTTCAAAACTCTTGTAACAAAGGGCATGGGCAGAGATTATTATGTTTTCGTAGTTCCTGTTGACCATGAGCTTGACCTTAAAAAATGTGCAAAGAGCGTAGGTGAAAAGTCGGTTGAAATGATTCCCGTAAAGGACATTACAAAGGTCACGGGTTATGTGCGTGGAGGCTGTTCACCTCTCGGAATGAAAAAGCAGTTCAAGACAACCTTCCACATTACAGCAGAGTCAATTCCGAAAATCATTGTCAGTGCAGGAAAAATCGGATATCAAATTGACCTGAAGCCTGAGGATTTAATTCGTCTTACAAACGGTCAATGCGCAGATATTATAAAGGACTGACCTGATATTCAAAAAACAACACCCCCGATTTTACCAAACGGTTTAGTCGGGGGTGTATTTTATTAATATGATTTATTCGTCAATAAATTCAAGGTCTTCGTCATTTACTTTTTTGAGTTCTTTTTTATTGAACAAATCGTAAATAACGGGAACGATGTAGAGCGTCATAAATGTTGCGTAGAGCAAACCGCCGATGCAGACAATTGCGATAGGCTGCATCATTTCTGCACCTGTGCCTATGCCGAGAGCCATAACAACAAGACCGAGAACGGTTGTGAGTGCGGTTATGAGGATAGGACGCATACGGGTTTTGCCTGCCTCAACAATTGACTCAATTCTCTCCTTGCCGTCAATACGGAGTTTGTTGATGTAGTCAACAAGAACGATACCGTTGTTTACAATGATACCGCAGAGCATTACAAAACCGACAAGCGATACAACGCTTATGTCAAATCCTGTGATTAAAAGTGCGAGGAAGCCGCCCGTGAATGCAAGCGGAATTGTAAACATAATAATGAACGGTGATTTAAGGCTCTGGAACTGTGCAACCATAATGAGGTAGATGAGAATAATGCCGAGCAGGAGCATAAGCATAAGCTGTGAAACTGCCTCCATTGTCATTTTGTCTGTACCTGCATAGTCGATTGAACAGCTTTTCGGGAGCTTGTAATCGTTCATTGCGGATTTTACATTGTTTGAAACAGATGTAAGTGTGTAGCCGTCCTTGACTTCGGCGCTGATTGTAAGATAACGCTTTTGATTTTCACGGCTGATTTTATCCATAGTTTCCGACTTTGAAATATCAGAAACAGAGGAGAGTTTAACGGTCCTTTCGTTACCGCTTGAATCCTTGTAGGTAATGTCAATGTCACGGAGATTTTTCGGAGTAACGGTTTCGCTGTCGTCCTTTACAACCACAACATTCATATCATTGCCGTCATCATTCGTAAGAGTGGCAGCGGTTTTTTCTGTTGAAATTGCAGTGGCAACCTGCTGATAAATCTGTGCAACGGTAAGTCCCTTTTCAGCGGCTTTTGACTTGTCAACAGTAACCTTGATTTCGGGAGAAACAGCACCGATGCCGTTGTCAACCGATGCAACGCCTTTAACCTTTTCAAGTGTCTTGCCGATATCCTCGGCAGTGCTTTTGAGTGTGTCAAGGTCGTCACCGTAGAGCGTAATCTGAACGGAACCGTCACCCATAAGGCTTGACATTGAACTTGAAGTGCCGCCGCTTACGGCAGCCTCACCGTCAAGGCTTTCAAGATCCTTTTCAATCTTCTTTGAAATCTCACCGCTCTGTTTTGTAAAATCATCCTTGAGAACGGAATATGCCATAAGTGAGCCGGCATCATTTGACGATGAACCGCCTGTAAGTCCCATAAGGCTTGACGAGTTGCCCGCCATAACGCCTACGGTTTCAAACTGGTCATATTTTGAAAGCAAATCGTTGAGCTTTTCGCCCTCTTTAACTGTTTCTTCAAAGGTTGCGTTATCGTCAAGCTTCAATGATACCTGAATCTGTGTACTGCTCATATCGGGCATAAAGCTGAAACCTCTCATCAGACAAAGACCTGCACTTGTAAAGAGAAGTGCAACTGCAACGAGAATTGCAGGAACTTTGTGCTTTAATACGAAACGAAGTGAGCGTTCATATGCCTTCTTGATTTTTCCGTCCTTCGGAGCGGAATTAGGTTTCATCTTGCGGAGCATTCTCTGTCCCATGGCGGGAACAAGCGTCAGCGCAACAATAAGGCTTGCAAGAAGTGAATATGTAACCGTGAGTGCAAGGTCAACAAACAGCTGACGGGTGATGCCTTCAACAAATACAATCGGCAGGAACACGCATACTGTGGTGAGAGTTGACGCCGTAATTGCGCCGGCAACCTGTCTTGCACCGTTAAGTGCCGCCTTAATCGGCGAAACGCCCATACTTCTCAGTCGGTAGATATTTTCGATAACAACAACCGAGTTGTCAACAAGCATACCGACTCCTATCGCAAGTCCTGACAGCGAAATCATATTGAGTGTTACACCGCTGAAATACATGAGGACAATTGCAAACACAACGCTTATCGGAATTGAGCAGGCAACAATGAGCGTCGGTTTGATATCTCTGAGAAATAGGAAAAGTATGATAATTGCAAGAACCGCACCCATAAGGAGGTTCTGCAAAACGCTGTTGATTACAAGATTAATGTAGTCGCCTTCATTATAAAGGTTTGTAAAGTGAAGTCCGTCAACCTCTTTTGAAAGCGAATCAAGCTTTGCGTTAATATTTTCGCAAACGGTAGAAGACGCTGTGTTACTTGACTTTGAAAAGCTCAATACAATACCGGGGTTGCCGTTGATTCTTGCAAAGGTTTCGTCGGAATTATCGGCAACAAAAACATCTGCAACATCTTCAAGATGAATAACTCCTATTCCGTCAATTCCTGTGTCAAAAAGCACAAGCGACTTCATCTCTTTTTCATCATTCACCTTGTCGCCGACACGAACCATAAATTTATTGTTATCGTCATCGGTAACATAGCCTGCCGGCATTGAAAAGTTTTGTGCCGTTAGAATTGAAGAAATGGTATCAAGTGTGACTGTGTTGCTCACATCAGCCTTGCTTTTTGCCTCTTTCTTTTTATCTGCAAGTTCTTTTTCGGATGTTTCAATCTGTTTTTCTGCACTTGAAAGCTGTGTAAGTGCGCTGTTGAGTTCACTCTGTTTTGAAGTGAGAGTTGACATGGCAGAGGACATTTTGAAGTCCGCACTTGACTGTTGTTGTGAAATGAGGGCAAGAGCGGAATCAACCGAAACCGACTTGTCGTCAAGTCCCGAAATTGCGTTATCAAGCTGTGCAATACCCGAGTTGATTTCTGAGATTTTCTCCGACATTTCGCTTAATGCAGAATTGATTGCATCTCCCGAAGTTCCGAGCTTTTTAAGTGAGTTTTCAACATTTTGAAGAGCCTCTGCACTTTTGTTAATGGAATTCTGAACTGTCTGCATTGTTTTTGCAATATCGGGAGCTTTGATTCCGTAAGGCTCAAGCACCTTGTTAATCTCGTCAATCTGCTGTTGAAGTGCCTTGTATTCCTCGCTGTCGGGCAGTGCATCATTCATTTTCCGAACAATTTCCTGATACTGTTCGTTGAATTTTGAAAGCTGTTCAAGTTTTTGCGTAAGCTGTGACTGCTCGGAAGTCAGCTCATCATAGGTAGTTTTCAGTTCAAGCAAACCCTGATAAGCGGTTTCGAGCAATGTCTTTGTTGAAGTGAGGCTTGCCTTTCGGTCAAGCAACTGCATCTTTGCCGACAAAAGCTGTGTTTTACCGCTTTCAGCCTTGTTCTGTGCATCGGCAAGCTGTTTTGAAACAGCCTCTTGCTGTGAGTTGATTTGCTCAATTGAAGATGAAACAGTACCCTGACCGTCCTTGGCTTTGCCGATATTATCCTGCAATTCCTTTTTAGCTTTGGCAATTTTGTCCTCCGCATCACCGAATTGATTATCGAGCGCAGCGGAAATCTTCTTATTAAGCTTGTCAAGCTTATCCTGTGAAAGTACGACATTTTCCTGTTCCGTAACAATGCCCTTGTCAGAAACAGAGGCAACCCCGTCAATGCCTTCAAGTTCATTCAAAAGTTCGTTTGTGACATAATCCGAAAGCTCTGTCTGCGACTTGCCTTCAAAGTCAACCGCCGTCATTGCAACGGGGAGGATGTTCGGATTGATTTTGATGAGGTACGGTGTTCCGACTCCGTCAGGCCAATTGCCCTTGATTGTGTCAAGGCTTGAACGCATATCAACAGTTGCGCTGTCCATATTTGTGCCGTCCTCAAATTCAATCATCAAAAGAGAATAGTTGTCCGATGAGGTAGAGGTGATCTCCTTAACACCGTCAATTGCCGACATCGACTGTTCAAGAGGCTTTGAAACCGTTGTTTCAACCGCCTCGGGCGTCTGACCTGCGTAGGTGGTCATGATAACGGCATAGGGAAAGTCCATATTCGGTAAAAGGTCGGGCGTCATCTTAAAAAATGACACTATACCGAGAACCAGAACAAGTACAACCGCAACCAATACCGTCATCGGTTTTTTTACGCTGATTTTAGATAACATTGATTACTCCTTTGTTTGTGCTTTTATCTATGAGTATATTTCATATTAAATGCAATTTCTACCAACTTAGGTTTACATTTTCTGTTGAAATCGGTCGCAACCGGTTGCGTGAATATTAAACTTAATCTGCAATTGCACCTGTTTTGATAATTTCAAGTTTTCTGTGATACTCCCTGTGAACCTCGTCAAAAGGTTTTCCTATTACAAAAACATTGAACACGGCATTCTTCAGCACCTGAGTGAGAATCTGTGAAAGACACTTCACATCTTCATCTGAAGTATATTTAAGGTTACTTCTGTCAAAATTGTTTGTAACGCTGACAAGCTCTGCAACGCCCTTGAAACGGTTGATAAAATATTCCGAAACAAGACTGTCATTTGCCTTTATATTTTTGATGAGATTCTTCATAATGATACTTTGTTTTGCATCCTTTGAACATTCGCATAGAATTTCAAAAAGCAAATCATAAGTTACAAATATGTCGCCGTGAGTGCGAGAGATAACCTCTGTGGCTTTTTTAAGCGAAAAGTCAATAAATGAGCGTGTCATAACCTCCACAAGGTCAACCTTATCGTCAAAGTACTGATAAAAACTGCCTCTCGAAATGTTTGCGTTCTTTATAATATTGTTTATGCTGACTCTCTCTCCCGACGAACCGGCAAATTCATTGAATATTGCGTCCGTGATTCTCTGACGCTTTTCTTCGGGAAGATTATAAAAGGTGTTTTTAATCATAAAAAATCCTCCAAAATAAATGTGACAGGCAGTCATATGACAACCTGTCACAATTTTAACATCGTTTATTTATTGTGTCAATTAAATGTGTTTTAGATTTTGCACATATACGATCAAAAATCTTTGTGCATATTAACAACAAAATTAAGCTTTGCCTTTAAATTTTTCAAAAAGTCCTTTGCATCCGCTGTAAATATCATTGTATGCCTGCTCAAAATCACCGCTGTACCACGGATCCGATACATCACGATTCATACCTGCAAAGCTCATCATCTTGCAAACCTTTCCGTCTTTGTCATCGCCGAAAATTCGCATAGTGTTTCTGATATTATTAGAGTCCATGCAGATGAAATAATCGTACTTGTCATAGTCGGATTTTTTGAGCTGAACAGCCCTCTTGCCGTCACAACCGATTCCGTGTTTTGCAAGCTCACGCTTAGCCGGAGGATAAACAGGATTCCCAATCCCGTTCCATATCTCCTCCGTACTCGTAGCAGATGATTTAATCACAAACCTGTCAGCAATCTCACCCTTCTTAACCATGTCCCTAAATATAAATTCCGCCATAGGCGACCGACAAATATTCCCATGGCACACAAACATTATCCTTATCATAACAAAATTCCTCCCGATTTGCCGTAATATGCCGCTATAAATTTTGCAATATCTATATTTGAATATGCTATTTTGTGTGTTGCCGTATTTTCACTATTCATCTATATGTTTCCCTCAAAATGATTTTGAATTGTCGCTATAATATGCAATTTTACCTGTTAACCGAAAATTTCTTCGGGAGTGTGTCCGAGCAGAACATGGAGTCTGGCACTTGTGTACATGACTTTTTGACACAAATATTCAAGCTTTCGGTGGCTGAATGCGATATCATCACGGTTGTAGATTCCGCTTCCCAGGATTACTTCGTATACAGATTCTTCGGAATTGTCGGGTTGAGTTGCAAAACAAATCATAATATCGTTCGCATAATCGTCTGCGTCCTCTTTTGAAAGTCCTGTTTCATTTCTTAAAAACGAACGCATTTCAAGAAAATCGGGAGTCTTTTTAAAATAACAGTCATCTTCATATCTGAGAAATTGCTCTTTGTCAAGAACGCAAAATTTCTTTCCGATTTGACGATATTTTAGCATTTCGTATTTATCAAGACTATCGTCATCAAATTCAAAAAAGTAAAGATATTCTGCAAGAATTTCCTGTTCAAGAGCAGGGGTTTCTGAGCCGTCATCGTAAATATCGTACTGATTAAACACACAAAAATACTTTCCCTTAAAATTCATATTTTCAACAAATGACAGAAAATCTTCCTCGCTCACAGGCTCGTTCTGGCTGTTGTAAATTTTAAGAAGTTTGCCGATTTCGATAACTCCGTAAAGATTTGCCGCAGCCGCAAAATATCTGTATAAAAGGTCTTGTGTTTCCTTTGAAAGTGTGCATTCTGAAATTTTCGTGTGTCTACCTCAAATTATATCGTACTCTGACTTATATTGTCAGTTTATCATAATTAATCCCGCATTTCAACAAGTCTGTGAACAATTTCAGATACTTGCCAGATGATTGACTTTTGAAAGATAGTTGCAGAGTGGTTTAGCACTGTGTATATGTAAGCTTTCAGGTTGCCGTGCAGAGGACTGTTGCACAGTAAATATAGCGGATTATATAGTGCCTTTTCACCTAAAATAAGCCATAGATTTCTCGCTCTGCTTTGCGGCGTTTTATTATATTTTGTGACAAATTTTGCATAAAATAACCAAAATAGTCTATATTTGATTATCACTTTAGTGAAAATAAATCATATCTATGGCAAAAATCTTGCGTAATTATACCTATAATTTGTTAAAAAGCACTTTTTTTCAATTGTTTTTTCCATATTCTCCTCTTTTATTGCTTATTGATGCTTTCTGTGGTATAATTCTATAGATGTATTGCGTAAGTTAGTTTTGGGTTGAGGGGTATTAAATATGAAAGACAGAAAAATGTCGTTTTATAACAGAATTGTGAAAAGAATGCTTGATATTATCTGTTCACTTGCAGCGATAGTGTGTCTGTCAGTACTTTACCTTCCGATATGTGCCATAATAAAATGCACGAGCGAAGGTCCTGTTTTTTTTAGGCAGAAAAGAATAGGAAAAAACAAAAAATATTTCAATATTCTGAAATTCCGCACAATGAGAATTGATACTCCCAAGGATTGTCCTACACATCTTCTTAAAAATCCTGAACAGTATATAACTAAGGTGGGTGCGTTTTTAAGAAAGACAAGTCTTGACGAATTGCCTCAGATTTTTAATATTTTTAAGGGCGATATGTCGGTTATCGGTCCAAGACCTGCACTTTGGAATCAGGATGATTTGATTTCTGAAAGAGATGAGTACGGTATAAATGATTTAAAACCCGGCTTGACGGGTTGGGCGCAGATTAACGGCAGAGATGAGCTTCCTATCCCTGAAAAAGTTCAGATGGATAAGATTTATTGTGATAATGTCAGTTTTGTCTTTGATGTAAAATGTCTTTTTATGACAGTTGTAAGTGTGTTTAAGCATGATGGTGTAGTTGAGGGCGGAACAGGAGCAATTGCAGATGAAGAATAATCGTAAAAAAGTTATGATTCTTACTAATCATTCTTATATGCTGTATCGTTTCAGAAAAGAATTGATTGAAGAACTTATGAAAAATTATGATGTTGTTCTTAGTATGCCTTTTGTAGGACATCATGAGGATTTCATCAATATGGGATTGCGTTGTATTGAAACTAAGATGGAGCGCAGAGGGGTTAATCCGATTCACGATTTTTCACTTATGAAATTTTATAAAAAAATATTACAGGAAGAAAACCCTGATTTGGTAATTACATACTCTATCAAACCAAATGTTTACGGTGGATTGATGTGTGAAAAGTTAAATATTCCGTTTTATGCGAATGTTCAGGGATTAGGAACAGCGTTTCAAAAGCCCGGACTTGCTCAGTTTGCGACAGTTCTTTATAAAACAGCCTTTAAAAAGGTAAAAACGGTATTTTTTGAAAATCAGGTTAATGCAGATGAATTTGTTGACAGAAAGATTATTTCTGTCGAGAAAGAAACTATTTTGAACGGCGCAGGAATCAATCTTGAAATTTATGAGTACAAGCCTTACCCGAAAAGTGATCCGCCGCATTTTTTGTATCTTGGCAGAATCATGAAGGAAAAGGGCATGGATGAATTGTTTTCTGCGGCTGAGAAGCTTCACGATGACGGCTATAAATTTGTACTTGACCTTGTAGGCTTTTTTGAAGATGAATACAAGGAAAGAGTTGAGTTACTTGAAAGTAAGGGCGTTGTAAAATTCCATGGATTTCAGGAAGAACCAAGACCTTACTATGCGACCGCCGATTGTGTTGTAATGCCAAGCTATCACGAGGGTATGAGTAATGTAAATCTCGAAGCTTCGGCAACAGGCAGACCTGTCATTACCACTGATATTCCGGGTTGCAGAGAGTCGGTGGAAAATGAATATACAGGCTGGCTTTGTGAACCTAAAAGCGTTGACAGCCTTTATGAAAAAATGAAAGCTTTTCTTGAAACAGATATTTCAAAACGAGAAGTTATGGGTAAATACGCCCGACAAAAAATGGTGGACGAATTTGATAAAAAAATCGTTGTAAACGATACAGTAAAGGCTTTAGGCTTGTAATTAATATAGATTTTTCAGGTGTGATTTAATGATAATTTACTGGTCCATGATACTTTGGATTTTTTTGATATATATTTTGTATGATATCACTCATAAAGAAGAGATAGCGCTTACCGATTATAATTTACAACAGGGAATACAAAGAAGAGTTCCGTGGGCGTATGCTTTTTTAGTTTTCGGTTATTTCATATTTTGGGCATCAATGAGGCACTATGTTGCCGATACAACCGCATATGTTGCAGCTTTTAATAACTATTCAACAAACTTTTCGGAAGAGTTTTCAAAATTGAATTGGGATCCATGGTCTTCCGAGGGCAAGGGAGTTCTCTTTAATGCATACAGCATTTTCTTTAAGTGTTTTATCTCAGATAATTACACGCTTTGGCTGAGTTCAATTGCGATTTTTTCAGGTGTGTGTGTAATGATAACATTGAGAAAATATTGTATGAATGCAGATTTCTTTTTGGCTTCGTTTTTGTTTTTGGCATTCCTGTGTTATTCGGGTTATATGCTCAACGGAATGAGACAGTTTATTTGTGTTGCCGTGTCATTTTTGTGCTGTGATTTTATTATTACCGGCAAGTTTTTTAAATTCTTGACTATGGTAGCAATTTTGATATTTATCCATTCCACAGCAATTTTCTTAATACCGATTTACTTTATTGCCAGGTTAAAACCTTGGAGCAAGTTAGTTTGGCTTTTTATTTTTGTAATGGTATTGATTACTGTTTTTGCCGAGCCGTTTTTTGGCAAGGTTGATGAATTTGCTCAAGGCACATCTTATGAAAATGATATAAGTATATATTTTGAAGAAGATGACGGCGTTAATCCGTTGAGAGTTTTATTCTATGCTGTTCCACCCGTTGCGGCTTTTGCTTATCAGGAAAAGTTAAGCAAATATTACGAAAAAATGCCTGCGCTTTCTTTGTGCGTAAACTTATCTGTGTTTACGGCATCAGTTTATCTTGTAGGTATGGTTACCAGCGGTATCTTTATCGGTAGGCTTCCGATTTACAGTGAATTGTACGATTTAATTTTGATTCCCGTTTTGTTAAGGATATGTTTTAATGAAAATAATAGAAAATATGTCTATTTTGGATATGTTGCAGTTTTATTGCTCTATTATTATTTAACAGGACCGACATATTACCATAGCGATTACTTTGGTGGATTTTAATTATTTGATTTAGGAGTTAATAATTTGAATGTTTTAAGAATATTACATATTGTAACATACATGGGGCGCGGCGGTCTTGAAACTATGATTATGAATTATTACAGAAACATAGACCGTACTAAAATTCAATTTGATTTTCTTGTGCATCGTCAGGAAAAGGCTGATTATGATGATGAGATATTATCTTTAGGCGGACATATTTATCATATGCCCATGCTGAATCCCTTTTCTAAGGCTTATTTTAATGCGCTTGATGACTTCTTTAATAATCATAAGTACGATATTGTGCATTCACATTTAGATTGCATGAGTGCATATCCTTTGAAAATTGCACAAAAACATGGCGTTAAGGCGAGAATTGCACATTCGCATAATAAAAGCCAAGACAAAAATTTAAAGTATCCCATTAAGCTTCTTTCAAAACATTTAATTCCTAAGTACGCTACGCATCTTTTTTCTTGCGGTAAAGAGGCAGGAGATTGGATGTTTGGCGGAAATGCATATACTGTCTTAAATAATGCAATTGACGCTGAAAAATATCGGTATGACTGTCAAATAAGAAATCAAGTGCGTGACGAACTGAAAATCAGTAAATCTGATTTTGTAATCGGACATGTCGGAAGGTTTAATCCTCAAAAGAATCATCCGTTTTTGATTGATGTTTTTAAGAGTGTACATGATAAAAACAGAAATTCCAAACTGCTTCTTGTAGGAACAGGTAACGGACAGAGTAATATAAGAGAAAAAGTTGATGATCTTGGTCTATCGGATTCCGTGCTTTTTTTAGGAAACAGGGGAGATGTGAATAGAATACTACAGGCAATGGATGTCTTTTTGTTTCCGTCTTTGTATGAAGGATTGCCACTTTCAATAATAGAAGCGCAGGCTGCAGGATTGCCGTGTATCATTTCTGACAGTGTTCCGTCTGAATGCAGAGTTACAGACCTTGCTGAGTCGTTAGATTTAAACTTGCCGATTGATGAGTGGGCGAATGTTGTCTTAGAAAAACAAAGTACGATTAGAAAAAACACGATTGATGATATAAAAAAATCAGGTTTTGATGTTAAACAGAATGTTGTAAAGCTTGAAGAATTTTATTTAAATTCGGTTGAGGAATAATAGTTATGCAGACTTTAACAGTATTTACACCTGCTTATAATAGGGCACATACAATAGGTCGTACTTATAAATCTTTGTGTTCCCAAAAATGCAAGGATTTCGTGTGGCTTATAGTTGATGACGGTTCAACTGATAATACGGCTGAATTAGTAAAAGACTGGATGTCAAAAGATAACGGCTTCGAAATTCAGTACATATATAAAGAAAACGGCGGTATGCATACCGCACACAATGTTGCGTATAGAAATATACATACCGAACTCAATACTTGTATAGATTCTGATGACGCTTTATCTGAGAACGCTGTTGAAAAAATTATAAACAAATGGAATCAGGTTAAAGGCAAGGGTTATGCAGGTATTATTGCACTCGACGCCAATATGAATACGGGAAAGGTTATAGGAAAAGGTTTTCCTAAAGATATGACAGAAACCACATTGTCGGGTTATTATGCTTCAGGTGGTTCAGGGGATAAGAAGCTTATATATCGTACTGATATTATTAATTCTGTTCCTGAGTATCCGGTATTTGATGATGAAAAATATCTTGCACTTGCATATAAATATAAGTTGATAGATCAGAAGTATAAACTTGCTGTTTTAAATGAAATAGTGTGCGATGTAGAATACCAGGAAGACGGTAATTCGCACATTATGTATAAGCAGTACATGAAATGCCCAAAGAGCTTTGCTTTCTGGAGAAAGATATGTATGCAATATCCTGATTCTAATAAAAGATTATTGGTGGATTGTGTGCATTATGTTGCCGACAGTATAATAGCAAAGAATAAACATTATATCAAAGAGTCACCCAGAAAAATGCTTACAGTTTTGGCTACACCACCGGGATTATTATTGTCGTTATTTTTTCGTATGAAAACGGATAGTTTAATGGAAGTGAAGTAGATTATTATGACAAAAGTTTTATTTCTTATACCTAATCTTGCACACGGTGGGGCTGAAAAAGTTTTGGTTAATCTCGCCAATAATATGGATAAAACAAAATTTGATGTAACAGTTCAAACTTTGTTTGATGTAGGCGTTAATCGACAGTATCTTAACTCTGATGTAAAATATATCGGCGGTTTCAAGAGAATGCCTCGTGGCAATACATATGTGATGAAACTTTTTTCTCCTGAAAAACTGTATAAACATTTTATCAGAGATAACTATGACATAATCGTTTCTTACCTTGAAGGTCCTACCGCACGAATTGTAAGTGGCTGCAATAACCCAAATACAAAGCTTGTCAGCTGGATTCACATAGAACAGCATACCAAAGAGCTTGCTTCCAAGAGCTTTAGAAGCTATAAAGAAGCATTAGATTGCTATTCAAAGTTTGACAGGACTGTTTGTGTATCTGACACTGTAAAAGATGATTTTGAATCAATTTTTGATACTAAGAAACCTGTTGAAGTTCTGTATAATACAAATGAATCAGAAAAAATAAAAAAACTTTCCGATGAGAAAGTTAATGATGTTGATTTTAGCAAGGACATAATCAATATTATCTCAGTTGCAAAAATTGTACCTTCAAAGGGTTATGACAGACTAATGAAGATACATAAAAAGCTTATTGAAAAAAATATAAAAAATCATATTTATATTCTCGGAATAGGCGAAGAAAAGGAAAAATACGAAAAGTATTTGGCAGAAAATAATCTTACCGATACTTTTACATTTTTAGGTTACAGAGATAATCCGTATAAATATGTGAAAAAGGCAGATTTGTATGTTTGTTCTTCGAGAAGAGAGGGCTTCAGTACGGCTGTTACAGAAGCATTGATTGTCGGTACTCCCGTTGTTAGCACAAATTGTAGTGGTGCGTACGAATTATTAGGTAAAAACAATGAGTATGGTATCGTAACAGAAAATGATGAAGATGCACTTTATGAGGGCATCAAGAAAATGCTGACGACGCCTGATTTGCTTGAAGCTTATGCCGCAAAAGCAAAAGAGCGTGGTAAAGCTTTCAGTACCGAAAAAACAGTAAAAGCTGTTGAAGAAATGTTATTAAGTATTTAAGGAATCAATAAACATGATATATGGTTTTTATTTCAGATTTTATGGAAAATTTCACAATAGTGTATTTAGCAGTGCTTTAGCAGAACTTGCATATATGCTGTATTGTTGTGTGTTTTTTCTTAAAAAACTCAGGCATAAAAGAGTCAGCGTGGATGTAAACATTGACGATGCAAGAAATATAGTGAATGGCATTCATATGCGATTAGATAGTCATCCCGTGTATGAAAATAAACCTATTGACGACAATATTGATTTGTCAATTGTAGTTCCTGTTTACAATTATGTAGATATAATTGAATCCAATATTGATTCGATTCTCAACCAAAAAACCGAATACAATTATCAGTTGATAATTGTAGATGATGGTTCGACTGACGGCGCCGCTGATGTTTTGAAAAAATATGCTGATAATCCAAACGTTAAGCTGATTTTCCAGAAAAATGCCGGTATTGGTGCTGCAAGAAATACGGGTATAAATAACGCTGACGGAAAATATCTTATGTTTGTTGATTGCGATGATATTGTTCATGACGATATTGTTGAAACTCTTATGAATAAGGCATACAGTGAAAATTATGATATGGTAATGTGTGCCCATAATTTATCAAAAGAACGCAACGGTGCTATTTATGAGATCGTTCCGAATGTCTATCCAAAATATAACCTTATTGGTTATAAAAACGGCGATGAAATAATGAATCTGGCAGGTTTGCCCTGGTGTAAGGTGTATAAGAGGGAAATTTGGAATAATGTTAGATTTTTCCCGGGATATTGGTACGAAGATACGATTATTCAGTTTTTAATCTTCATGCAGTGTAAAAACTATGCTTATATTCCAAAGATAGAATATGAGTACAAGTGGTATGAGAAAAATTTTTCTCATACACAAGGCAATTCTGCAAATCCAAAGTCAATTGATACATACTGGTTGTTGATAGAGATATTAGAACAATACAAGAAGAATAATATGCCTGTGGATGACAGATTATACACTTTGGTTTTGCGACACATTAGTACATATTACTATGGTTCTGTTAAAAATTTGGACGGCAAAGTTGTTGAGGCTTTATTTGTTTTGGCAAAAGACCTTTATTCAGAGTACAAGCCTAATCACAAAGTCAAACTTCCGTTTATGCTAAGACAGGTTGAAAAGTCATTTGATAATAATGACATAGAACTTTGGAAATTAGCAAGTTGTTATCAGTAAGGAAAATTATGAGTCAGACTATTTCTGTCGTTATACCGGCATATAATGCCAAAAGTACAATTGAAAGATGTGTAAAAAGTGTTTTGAATCAGAGTTATGAAAATCTCGAAGTGATTGTAGTAAATGACGGTTCTTCCGATTCAACAGAAACAATATGTGAGAAAATGGCAAGCTATGATTCAAGATTAAAGGTAATTACCATAAAAAACGGTGGTGTATCTCATGCAAGAAATATTGGCATTGATAACGCAAAGGGTGATTATATAACATTTGTAGATTCCGATGATTACATTGATAAAGAGATGTATAAAAACCTTATGGATTTGTTCGATACGAATGTAGATATTGTGCATTGCAGTTATAAAAATGTTGATGAATCAGGAAATATTTTGTCTGTTGTCGGTTCTAAAAGTAAGCAGATAAAAATGAATCATGACGAAGGTATGGAATGCCTGCTTGCCGGAAAATACTTTGCAGGTGGTTTGTGGAATAAAATATACCGAGCAAAATTGTTTAGTAATGTCAGATTAAAAGAAGATATTAAATTTAATGAAGATGTTCTGGCAAACTATTACCTTTTTGATAATGCAAATAATACTGTATATTCTGATGAACCGTTTTACAATTATGTTGCTTGCGATGATAGTTCAACCCATTCTGCTAATGCGTTGATTTCTCGCAAACAAGGGTATGAAGTTGCAAGGATTATGTTACAGAAATCTATGAATAAACCATACTGTGAATTTGCTAAAATCAGGTATTTGGGAAATTTGCTTAGTCTATATGGTACATATAGAACTTCTTTAAATAAAGTTGAAAAATCAGAGTATGAAAATTTGTTTTCAGAAATAAAGACTTTTAAAGATGAGGGATATTATCAAGGAAAAAGAGATAAAGTTTTAATTTTCATGTACAGATATATGCCACATTTCTATTTGATAACATACAAAATATACGATAAAATAAGAGTAAAAAAGTTAGATCCGGAGCAGTAATATGAACCCGCTGATAAGTGTAATAGTTCCGATTTATAATGTTGAAAAATACCTTGCAAGATGTGTTGATAGTATTGTAAATCAGACATATAAAAATCTTGAAATAATCCTTGTTGATGACGGTTCACCTGACCGTTGTCCTCAGATGTGTGATGATTATGCCGAAAAAGACAGCCGAATTAAGGTTGTTCATAAAAAAAACGGAGGACTTTCCGATGCCAGAAATGCAGGAATGGCTGTTGCTACAGGAGAGTATATCAGCTTTATTGACAGCGATGATTGGATAGACTTAGAAACTTATGATTTAGTTTTAGAAAAAATGTTAGCAACTAATTCTCAAATAGGTGCTTTTAATTTAAAATCAGTTTCTAATAGTAATTTTAAAACAGAATATAATGAAAATTACATTGTTATTGATTCGCAAAAAGCTATTGAAAATACAATAGATAATGTAAATGTCAGAACAGTTGTGTGGAATAAGTTGTATCATCGCTCGGTTCTTGAAAATTTATCTTTTCGAGTAGGAAAACTCAACGAGGATGAATTTTTTACTTTCTATGCTCTGTCAAATGCTCAACATATTGTATATCTTTTTAGACAATTATACTTTTATTATCAACGACCGAATAGCATAATGGGGACATACTCATTAAAAAGATTGGATATGTTAGATGGTGTAAAAGAAAGAATGGAGTTTGTTGAAAAGAAATATCCTGAAATTTATACCAAAGCGAAATTATCATTTTGTCAATGTTGTATTTATCAATACCAGATGCTTTTAAGAAATAAAGATGTGGATTTACAATTAATTGGCAGAAAGAAGGTAAAAAAATATAGAACTTCATTGAAGTTGAGTAACCATGAGATTAAAAATTGTCGTTTGATTGATAAATTATCGTTAGTTATTTCAAACAATAGTATCGGCTTTGAATTAATATGCAGAGTTAGAAATGTATTTAATTTTGGACTTTGAGAGTAAATGGGAGAGTTTGATATGATACCAAAAGTTATTCACTATTGTTGGTTTGGAGGTAATTCAAAACCTGAACTTGTGCAAAAATGTATAGAAAGTTGGAAACAATATTGTCCTGAATATAAGATAGTTGAATGGAATGAAAGCAATTTTGATGTTAATTGTATTGATTATGTTAAGTGTGCATACCAAGATAAAAAGTGGGCTTTTGTTTCTGATTATGCTAGATTATGGATTATTTATAACAATGGTGGTATATATTTAGACACGGATGTTTTACTAAAGAATAATTTAGATGATTTACTGTCTTATGATTGTTGGTTAGTTTCGGATGATGTTAGATATATAAATACAGGCTTAGGATTTGGTGCGGTTAAGAATCATTATATAATTGAGAAATTAATGAACGCATATTCAAATTATGAATATCTATCAGGTACAAATGTTTCAAGGGATACAAAAGTATTAGAAAACCTGCTCCCTAATTGGCGTAAATCTGATACTAATCAAATTTTTGACGGAATTTTGATTATCGGTTTAAAGGATTATGGAAAATGGGCGAAGCATTTGTATATGTACACATGGGCTGATAGTAAAACCCATCAAAAGAGAATTGAAGAAATAACAAATCAAGATAAATTGCAATTTAAAAATAGGGTTGTTTGGAAGATAAAATGTATAGCGAGAACTCCGAAATTAATATCTTATATGGATCGTAATAAAGGAAAAAGAATTGAGAAAATATATACTTTTTTAGCCTATGATTTTTTAGATAACGGGGCAATGTATTTCTTAAAAAGAATGTTAAAAAAGATATTTTAGATTAATGTAAATTTATGGTGATTTTGTGAAGATTATATCAGTTATAAATAATAGAGTAGTAAATCCATTTAAAGTACTGTTTAGGGAGATTAGGCATGGGCATGTAAAACTTGCTTTTATGCGTTTTTTTGCTTCGCTTTTTAACGGTACCGTAATAGCTCGTAATTTATTGGGTAATGTTGATCAATATATATTGAATTATTTAGAGAAAGAATATAGTTATGTTCTTGAAAAATATAATGATTACAATGTGGGGACAATGTATATTGATGATGCTCCTGTATGGGTATGTTGGTTGCAGGGATATGAACAAGCTCCTGTTATAGTAAAAAAATGTATTGATAGTATAAAAAAATCGACCACAAGAAGAATAAATATCATTTCATTAGATAATATGAATCAGTATTATCAATTACCTGAATACATAATTGATAAGCATAAGAAAGGCTATATTAGTAATACTGAACTTGCAGATATATTAAGAGTTTCACTTTTATCAGATTTTGGTGGAATATGGATTGATGCTACAATTTTTATTCCTAATCATTTGCCGGATGATGTTCTTAAATATAATTTTTTTTCTTGTAAAAGAAAGTCCTCAAAACACTCCGGATATGTTTCGGAATATTTATGGACTACATTTTTATTAGCATCGCATAAAAACTGTGTCATAACAACAGCTGTTAAGGACTTATTTTACGAATATTGGAAAACAAATGATTATCTGATAGATTATTTGTTGTTGGATTATTTTATAAGATTGGTTTACAATAACTTACCAGAGGCAAGATCTTTGATTGATAACTTACCATACAATAACGAAAAGATTGAAGAACTGCAAGCCCGTATGAATTTAGCTTTTAATCAAAAGGAATATGACAAATTGATAAATGAATCGAATACTAATTTCTTTAAGCTCTCTTGGCGTATTCCATTTGATAATGAAGATAAAAACGGAAATATGACTTATTTTGGGCATTTTATAAACAGAACATAATAAAGATAGTAGGTGGTAAAGTGCCGATAGTTAGCATCATAGTGCCTGTCTACAAAGTTGAAAATGTTTTGCATTATTGTATTGACAGCATTTTAAATCAAACATATAAAGATTTTGAGCTTATCCTTGTTGATGACGGTTCGCCTGACAACAGCGGAAAAATTTGTGATGAATATGCCAAAAAAGATAATCGAATAACAGTTATACATAAAGAAAACGGTGGTGTGTCTTCGGCAAGAAACTGTGGTATTGATGCTGCAAAGGGTAAATATGTATGCTTTGTTGACAGTGATGATTATGTTAATAAAAACTATTTGGAAATTTTAATCAAAACTAAATCTGAACATTCTGAATTTGATAATATATGGTGCTATTTTCAAACAGTAACCGATTATGATAGTACGGGTGGAAATCTAATTGTTGATGACAATAAAAATATATACTCTGTAAAAGATATTATGACTCTGCATGAAAAATGGCTTGATGCAGGACCGGTATGTAAATTGTATGATAGAAAAATAATTTTAGAAAACGGATTGACATTTGACTCAAACCTATCACTTGGGGAGGATTTGATATTTAATTTTCAATACCTTGACTGTACAAATGGTAAAATTTTTGTGATTCCGAAAAAGCTGTATAGTTATGTTCAGGTAAGTGACTGCAGTTTATCACAGAAATACTACCCTAATATGTTTGAAATATATAAAACAATCAATAGTACTATGCACCGTTTTATTGTTAAATGGAACTGTAGTGAGGAACAAGTAAAGAAGTATTTTAATGCCTGTTTTTATAAATATGAAGTTGTATTAAAAAATACTTTTAGCGAGAAAAATAAGGCTTCTAAAAAAGATAAAATCAGATATAATAACTCTATTATGAAAAGCAAGGAATTTGTGCAGTCCTTAAACAATTTAGATTGCTATATCAATCCGGCTTATAAAATTGCATATCGAACGAAGAACTGTAAGCTTGTTTTATTATTAGATAAAATGTTAAATAAATTAAATCGCAGATTGTAAAATGAAGATGAAACAATAAAAAAAGAATATCCATAGAAACGATTTCGTAGTAGAATTAAGTTACCACAACAAAAATCCGAAAGGAAACCGTCACTATGGATACACTCAATTTTACACCAACACACAAGAAAGGTCAACACTTAACAAGAGAAGAACGATACTATATATCAGTCAGGCTTAATATAGACCATTGGTCGATTTACAAAATTGCTAAAGAACTTCATCGTCCGTACAACACAATCAATAAAGAGGTACAGTGTGGAACTGTGTATTTGTATAACGGCAAAGTCAAAAGGTATAAGCCTGATATAGCTGAACAGAAATACAAAGACAATAGAGTAAACAGTAAAAGAAATTACCGTTGCCTTGAATGTGTTGAATTTTTCAATTATGTAGTCGAAATGTTTACCGAAAAAGGTTGGTCATTAGATGCCAGTGTCGGATATGCCAAAGAAAACAATCTGTTTTCTTCTGATGAAATAGTATGTACCAAAACTCTTTACAACCACGTGGATTTAGGATTACTGCCAGTCAAAAGCATAGATTTACCGGAAAAGCTTAAGCGAAACACCAAATCTTCGAACGCACGAAAAAACAGGAGAATACTGGGTAAAAGCATTGAAGAACGTCCTGAAACAGTAAATTCAAGAGAAGAATTCGGTCACTGGGAAATAGACAGTGTACTTGGCAAAAAGAAAGATACAGAACCGGCTATAATGACAATAGTCGAAAGACAAACACGAATGTCATTGTGGATAAAGGTGAAGGATCACTCTTCGTTGACTATTGATGAAGCCTTACAGAATTTAATGAATCAATTTGGGAATAAGAAGTTAGAAGTATTTAAAAGTATCACAGGCGACAATGGTTCTGAGTTTTCCAATCTATCTAAAATAGAGAATAACGGAACATCTGTGTACTTTACCCATCCATACACATCATGTGAAAAAGGAACTAATGAATGTCATAATAAAATGTTAAGACGATTTATTCCTAAAGGAAAGAGCATGAGTGATTATAAGACGGAAGACATACTGTTTTTTTCAGATGTAATCAATGGACTGCCAAGAAAAATTCTTAACTATCACACGCCTGAGGAGCTGTTTGAAACTCAGTTAGATAGAATATACGCTACTTAAATATTTGATACAACATTCCTTACTGTGGTGACTTACAAATATCTACTCCAATGAACATGATATTCTCAAAAAATTGTTTCAACTTGCTATTGCAATTTGCAAATTAAAAAATAAAACAATAGCAGAATAAACTCTGCGATTTTAGTTGGATTGTGTGTATGTTTTATTGATGACTAAAAAGAGGGAGAAAATATGAAGAAAAAAGTAAATCAACTTAGAATTGGTGTATTATTAAGTTATGTTAATTTAGGATTAGGAAACTTGATTCCGATATTTTACACACCTATAATGCTTTCTCTTCTTGGACAGAGTGAGTATGGATTGTATAAATTAGCTAGTAGTTTTACAAGCTATTTGACTTTGATTTCTTTTGGCCTTGGTTCAGCAATTACAAGATATTTAATTAAGTCAAGAGAACAAGAAGGCAAAGAAGCCGAGCAGAGAATACTTGGTTTATTTACAAGAATCTTTCAAGTAATCTCAATAGCAGCTTTTGTTGTAGGAACTGCACTTGTTTTTTCTATAGATATATTTTATTCTGCATCACTTTCGAGTGATGAATTGTCAAGAATGAAAATTCTTGTGTTTTTAATAGTATGTAATACTGCATTAAGTTTTTTGATGACACCGCAGGTTTCTGTTGTTACTGCTCATGAAAAATTTGTTTTTTTGCAATCAATGAATATAGCCTCTACATGTGTAATGCCAATCATAAATCTTGTTGTGTTGTTCTTTGGCTTTGCATCTATAGGAATGACTGTATCAAGTTTGGTAGTAAATATAATAATCAGGCTTTGCTATTATATTTACATGAGAAAAGTATTGAATCTTAAGGCAGACTATAAGAAACCACCTAAGCATCTGCTGAAAGAAATTCTTCTCTTTTCATTTTGGATATTTCTTGCCAATGTAGTTAATCAGTTATATAATGCAACTGACGCTGTTATGATTGGTGCTGTACCGGCTTTGGCAACAATTGGTGTTGCTGTTTATAATGTAGGCGGTGTATTTAACGGTATAGTGTTTTCTGCCGCACAGGGAATATCGTCATTATTGACACCAAAAGTTAATAAAATGGTATTTAATAATGCAAGTAATGAAGAACTGACATCTTTAGCAATAAAGACGGGTAGACTCCAGTGTTACATAGTGTCTTTAATTGTGTGTGGTTTTATCGCACTTGGACAACCGTTTATTAACTGGTATGCCGGTTCAGAGTATGCTGATGCCTACTGGGTTGCAATATTAATGATGGTTCCAAATATGATTCCTTTGGTTCAGAGTGTATGTTTGTCAACTATAATAGCCAAAAATAAACATAGATTTAGATCACTTGTATATCTTGGTATTGCAATTTCAAATGTTGTCGGAACATGGTTTTTGATGCAGATTATGGGTGTAGTAGGAGCTGCATTGATGACAGGTATAGCACTTATTATAGGACAGGGATTTGTTATGAACTGGTACTACTGGAAAAAGATTAAATTAAACATTCCGAGATTTTGGAAAGAAGTATCGAAGATATATATAATACCTGTCATTATGACTGCTATAGTTTTGACTTCTGCTCAATTTATCAATTTCTATAATCCTTATTTTTTGATTGCAGGAATAATTTTATATACAATTATATACTGTATTTTGTCATGGTTCTTGGTAATGAATGATTATGAAAAAGACATTTTTAGAGCACCTGTCAGAAAAATATTTAGTTTAATCAGAAAAAAGAAGGCTTGATTTATGCATCCTATAAAGTCAATAATTGCTCGTAATCAGACGAGAATTTATAACAATTTTGATAAATCATCTTATGGAAAAAAGTTAAAACAATTCAAAGATATACACAAAGGTGAAATCTGTTTTATTATCGGTAACGGTCCATCTCTTAAAATTGAGGATCTCACTAAATTGAATAAATTAAATATTCCAACCTTTGCGTTTAACAGAGTATTTTGTGCATTTGATGAAACTCCGTGGCGTCCAACATACTATATTTCTCAAGATGAAAATGTTACTTATGGTATGGAAGAAAAATTTAAAAAACTTGATTTACCATATCGATTTCATCCAATAAGATGGAAGTGGTATAAGAACATTAATATTCCGGGAGCATATTATTTCAAAACAGTAGATAGTGAGACAAAATATTTTGGGTTTTCTGAAGATATATCTGCTTTAGTGAACGACTCTCCGACCGTTGCATATACCGGTTTTCAAATTGCGTATTATATGGGTTTTAGAAAAATGTATATGATTGGATTTGATCAGACATATAGAGCCATAAAAGATGAGAACGGAAATATTGTCACAAACGATAAGGTTAAGAGTGATTATTTCAGTGATAAATATAGAAATGATGAAACTGATAATCTGATTATTCCAGCTGTGTTTGAAATGAACAGAGCGTTTCTCTCTGTTGATTATCATATAAAAAACGGTGATATTGATATGGAAGTTTACAATGCAACTCGAGGCGGTGCACTTGAGGTTTTTCCGAGGGTTAATTTAGATGAAATTTTCAAAGAATTAGAGGTAAAAAAAAATGAAAACAGTAGCTGTTGTACCGGTTAAAATGAATAATGAAAGGCTTCCCGGAAAAAACACAAAATGTTTTGACAATGGGGAACCACTAATTAAATATGTGTTGAGTTCACTTTCTAAAGTCAAGAATATAGATGAAATTTATGTATTTTGCAGTAATGAAGCAATATGTGAGTATCTCCCGAAGAATGTTAAATACTTGAAGAGAGAAGAGTGGCTTGATTTGTCCTCTACAAGCATAACAGATGTACTTACATCATTTGCAGATAATGTAGATGCGGATATTTATGTGTTATCGCATGCAACTGCACCCTTTATTTCATCGGAGAGTATTGAAAAAGGCATTGCAGCAGTTCAATCAGGGGAATATGATTCATCTCTGTCTGTATCAAAAATTCAGGAATTCTTGTGGAAAGACAATAAGCCATTTAACTACAACCTTGAACGAATTCCTCGCACGCAAGACCTTGATGTTATGTATTCCGAAACAAGTGGTTTCTTTATTTATACAAAAGATTTAATGGTAAAGGAACATCGCAGGGTTGGACATAAGCCTTATCTTGTTGAGGTGTCAAAAATTGAGGCTTGTGATATAGATGAACCTGAGGATTTCGAGATAGCTAACGCTATTTATAATTCAATTATTAAAAACAGGGAATAGTTATGGGTAATATAAAAGTATTGGATTGCACACTTCGTGACGGTGGTTATGTAAACAATTGGAATTTCGGTAAATTAAGCATTGACAATATTATAACTCAGTTACTTTCATCTAAAGTTGATGTTATTGAGTGCGGATTTTTAAGCCAGACAAAAGAAACTGACGAAAATAAGTCGATTTTTCGCAACATAGATGATGTCACTTTTGAATGTACAAGTAAAGAAGAAAACACATTGATGGTACTTATGATGAATTATGGGGAGTATAATATTGATGATTTACCGCCATATGACGGCGGTCTCATCAGCGGCATAAGATTTGCTTTTCATAAAAAAGATATGGTACAGGCCATTAAAATCTGTAAACAAATCAAGGCAAAGGGATATGTGACATTTGTACAACCAATGGTTACTCTTACATACTCAGATGATGAAATAGAGCAATTGGTTGATTTAGTCAACGATTTTCTTCCGGAGTCTGTTTATATGGTGGATTCTTTTGGTACAATGACTAAGCAGGAACTTGTTAAAATGTACGATATTTTTGACAAGAATCTTTCAGAGAAAATATCCATTGGTTTTCACAGCCATAACAATATGCAGCTTTCATTTTCAAATGCCCAGATTCTTATGGAACTTGATACGGATAGGACTATATATATTGATTCTTCTGTTTACGGAATGGGCAGGGGAGCAGGAAACCTTTGTACAGAATTGATTACTAAGTATCTTAATGACAATTACTCACATAATTACAACTTATTACCTATATTGGAAATAATTGATGAACACTTGATGAGTGTATTTATTAAAAGCCCATGGGGGTATTCAGTTCCGTTTTATATTGCATCCATAAATAATTGTCATCCAAATTATGCTTCTTATCTTTTAGACAAACAAACTATTAGTGTTAGAGATATATATAATATTTTGGCTTCTATGGATGATAGTAAAAGAACTTTTTATGACAGAGAGTATATTGAAAAATTGTATGTGTCATATCAAGAAAATGTTGTTGATGATAATGATGCAAAAAAAGAACTGATAGAATTGCTTTTAAACAGAAAAATACTTATTTTGGCACCCGGAAAGTCTTTATTAACCGAAAAGGATAAAATCAAGCAGTATTGGAAAAACGAAAATCCGATTGTAATATCTGTTAATTTTATTACAGATATTATACCTGTTGATATTGCTTTTGTCGGAAATTTAAAAAGATTTACAAGTATCGCTCAGCTTATTGATGATAATAAAAATCTGAAAAAGGTTATCGTTACATCTAACATTAAATTTAAAAATGTTGAAAAAACATTGACTGTCAATTACGGTGATTATATCACCGACGACCCGATAATTACCGATAATTCGGGTATTATGCTGTTAAATCTTATGCAGAAGCTTGGGGTAAAAGATGTTGCACTTGCAGGCTTTGACGGTTTCACGGTTAACAGAATGGACAACTATTATAACGATAGTTTGGTAAACAGTGCATCTCTTGACGAGTTGTTATCCAGAAGTAACGCAATTGCAAATCATTTGCAATCTTTAAAACAAGTTATGAATATTGATTTTATTACTGATTCAATGTACAGAGAATAGGTGAATTATATGTCGAGAATAGTTACCTTTGGAGAAATTATGCTAAGATTGGCACCTGAGGGTTATGAAAGAATTTTGCAGTCGAATAAATTTAACGCTACGTTTGCAGGTGCTGAGGCGAATGTTGCGGTTGGTCTTGCAAATTTGGGTGAAAATGTTAGATTTATATCAAAAATTCCGAATAATCCAATTGGACAGGCTTGTATAAATTCTATGAGACAGTATGGTGTTGACACAACAGGTATTGTCCGTGGAGGCGACAGATTAGGTCTTTTTTATCTTGAAAAAGGTGCTTCTCAAAGACCATCACAGGTTATTTATGACAGAGCAAATTCTGCAATACAATTAGCAAGCAAAAGTGATTTTAATTGGGATGATATCTTCAAAAATGCTGAGTGGTTTCATTTTACAGGTATTACACCTGCACTTGGTGAAGAAATTGCAGAGATATGCGAAATAGCCTGTAAAAAAGCAAAAGAAAAAGGTATTAGAATAAGCTGTGATTTAAACTACAGAAATAAGCTTTGGACAAAAGAAAAAGCGAAAGAAACAATGACCATACTTTGTAAATATGTTGATGTTTGTATTGCAAACGAAGAAGATGCAAATGATGTTTTTGGAATATCAGCTGCTAAAAGTGATGCCAATTCCGGTAGGATTGATATTGACGGTTATAAAGATGTAGCAAAACAGCTTTGCAATATGTTTTCGTTTAAATATGTAGCTTTTACACTCAGAAAATCTGTTAATGCAAACTATAATGAGTGGTCAGGTATGTTATTTGACGGAAATGAATATTTCCTTTCAGATAATTATAAAATACAGATTGTTGACAGAGTAGGCGGAGGAGATTCATTTGCCGCTTCTTTGATTTATGGTTTGATTAACAATTTTGACAATCAAAAAGCAATTGATTTTGCAGTTGCTGCAAGTTGCCTTAAACATTCAATAGAGGGCGACTATAATCTTATAACCGTTGAAGAAGTAAATCGCCTTATGAACGGCGATAAATCCGGAAGAGTTAAAAGATAATCTAAAATATATGTTAGGGGATTTTTTAGTGGACAATAATGAAACAATGGTATCAATTCTGTGCACGGCATATAATCACGAAAAATACATAAAACAATGCCTTGATGGTTTTATAATGCAGAAAACCAATTTCAAGTTTGAAGTAATTGTGCATGACGATGCCTCAACGGATAATACGGCAAACATTATTCGTGAATATGAGAATAAATATCCGGATATAATTAAGCCGATTTATCAAAAAGAGAATCAGTATTCAAAAGGAGTCAGTCTTAGTAAAATTATGTGTGCTAAATGTAGGGGGAAATATGTGGCATTCTGTGAAGGTGATGATTTTTGGACTGATGAATTAAAATTACAAAAACAGGTTGATGCTCTGGAAAACAATACGGAATGTAAGTGCTGTGTGTGTACGGTTCGAGATGTTGATGAAGATGGTACTTCTCTGAATTTAACACATCCGAGTGTTCCTTTTGAAAGTTCTGCCATTGATATAGAAGGCTTTTTAAAACTTGCAATTTCCGAGTATGCTTTTCAGACATCTTCATATATGTTTTTAAAAGAAGATTACTCTGAATACATTATTAATCCTCCACAGTTCAGAAAGGTATCTCCTGTTGGCGACTGGCCAATGATTTTGTATTTTTGTACAAAGGGAAATATTTATTACATTAACGATGAAATGTCTTGCTATCGTAGAAATGCTGTTGGCAGTTATACGACCACTATGGGTGTGGCTATTGTAGAGAAAAGGAAAAAATATAATCAAGGACTTATTGATATGATAAATGCTTTTGATAAGTACACAGATTATAAATATCATAATTATTGTGAACAGTTTGCTGAAAGATTTGTTAAATATTATTATGATTGTCTTAAGGATGAAAGAAATTTTAAAGAAATAGTTAATAAAAAGTACAGAAAATTTTTTAAAGAAGAGAGTTCTAAAGATAGGCTTTACATTAAGTTAAAAGTATACTTGCCTTTCGTTGCAAACTTATATGATAAGATGAGAAAATAGATTAGAGGTTAGCTTTAATTATGAAAACTGTAATGGTAATACCGGGTGCATATGCACAAATTCCGTTAATTAAAAATCTTAAATTACAGGGATATAAGGTAGTTTGTGTGAATCCCTATGAAAATTCGCCTGCATTTGAATATGCAGATTATTCAGAACAATTTGATATAATGGATGTTGAAAATTGCATAAGTGTTGCCAAAAAATACTATGTTTGTGCAGTTTTGTCTGATGAGTGTGATATTGCGATGCCATCAGTTGCCGCAATAAGCGAGGCTTTGTCGCTTCCGTCAATTGGTTCAAACTTAGCAAGGCTCTATACGAATAAGGAAATGATGCGTGAATTCAGTCAGAAAAACGGTTTTCCATACACCGCCTATAAGCAGTGTAATACGCTTGAAGAAGCCAAAGAGTTCTTTAGTTCGTTAGGTTCACACAAGATGATTATCAAGCCGCTGGATAGTAACAGCAGCAGGGGTGTTTATACCGTTACAGATGAGAAAGAAATTGATGATTACTTTAATGAGTCGTTATCTTTTTCTCGTTCAATTAAGGCAGTATTATGTGAAGAGTATATTGAGGGAACAGAGTTTACAGTTGATGGTATTGTGATTAATGGAAAGCACTATTCTCTTGCAGTTTCTAAGAAAAAGCATTATCCGCATAATCTTAATATTGCTTGTGAACTTTATTTTTCAAATTATGACGATAGTTTTGATTACGATAAATTGAAGAAACAAAATGACTTGTATGTTGAAAAAACGGGTTTACCATTTGGGTTTACACACGCGGAGTACAAATTCAACGGAAAAGATTTTGTTATGATTGAAATCGGTGCAAGAGGTGGTGGAAACTTTATTTCATCACATATAGTACCGGCAATGACAGGATTTGATAATTATAAAATTTTAACTGAGCAAACATTGGGAACAAAAACGGACTTTTCATTTAATCCCGATAATCACTCAAAAAAATGTGCTGTTCTTGAGTTTTTTGACATTGATTCAGCAGATAATGGCAAAGAAATCAAAGCTGTGGTTGGTGTTGAATTGTTAAAAAATGACACGAGAATCTTATTATATGAATTTAATTTTGAAATCGGTGATAGATTATATAAAGCTGCAAATGACAGTAAACGAGTTGGTTTTTACATTGCCTGTGCAGACACACGTGAAGAACTTGACTCTTTGATGAAAAAAATCGCAAATGAAGTAAAATTTGTTTTTTAACGGAGGATAAGGTTATGCCGGCGAGTATTTGTGATAAAGTTATTGATTATCTTGTAAGAAACCGTGTTAGCACAACAGAAGTTGCCGATGCACTTGGAAAAACAGGCGTTGTACCTGATCTTATGCCTATTAACAGGGGATACTATAAAGCAGGAAAAATTAAGTGGGTGTATGCCTATGATGAAAGTAACTGGCCCGTCCATGAACAAATACAGGAGCTTGAAGAAGACAATATTGTTTTTGTTGACACATTTAATTGTGGAAACAGAGCAATTTTCGGGGAATTGGTAAGTAAATATATTTTGCTTTACAGACAGAGCAGAGCTATTGTTATCAATGGTAATATGAGAGATGCAGCGGCACTAATTAGGGAAAACTGGCCAATATGGTGCAAAGGTCTAAATCCGGTAGGTTGTTTTAACAGAAAGCCGGATAAACCTTTTAATGAAGAACAAAGACAGAAAAATTATGAGAAATATGATGGCGCTATTGCGGTTTGTGATGATTGCGGAGTTGTCATTATTCCAAAAGACAGGATAAATGAAGAATTCTATCAAGCATTGGTTAAGATTGAAAATCAGGAGGATATTTGGTTTGATCGTCTTGATCATTACAAGGAAAATACATTTGATATTGTGTGTATGAAGAATTATTTAAAAGACGAAAATTACAGGAAATGATAAGGAGTACAATTGATATGGATTTTACTGTTGAACAAATGATGAAAGATGGCTTTACAATAAAAATGGCTAATTTCTATCATGAGTTAATGAAAAAAGAACGCAATTCAGGTCTGTGGTCTGATGAATTTATTGACTGGGCTCATAATAACGGCTTTTTGGCTGAGAGTGCAGTTGCATACAACCTTACGGAAGAAAACAAAGATGACTATCTTTCGGATTATGACTACCTAAAAATTTGGCCGTTGAATTCTTGGGAGCGTATATGGATAAACGACAAATTGACCCTTAAATATATGCTATTTGGCACGCAGTTGGACAAGTATATGCCCGAGTATTATTATTACACAGATTCGTCAAGGGGACTGATTCCACTTGTAGATAATGAGGATAAGGGCAACGGACTTGCTGACTTTGTTGATTGCTTAAAAAAGCATAGATATTTTGCTTGTAAACCTTGTAACGGGTCAGGCTCGCAGGGCTTTTTTAAATTAAGCTATACTGGCTCTGAATTTTTCATTAATGAAAAGAAAGTTAACGAAAAAGGAATCGAAGAATTCTTGGTGGAGCACCCAAATTTTGTATTCACAGAGTATTTATATCCGAGTGAAAATATGTCGAAAATAAATCCCCTTGTACATACTTTAAGGATTGTTGTAGCTAATGAAAATAATGATTCACCTTTTATAGTAGGTGGTTATCTCAGATTTGCAAATAAAACTACGGGTGCTGCAAATCATATGACCGGAATGGAAGATTCTAATTTTGATATTGACGTTGAGGTTGACTGGAAAACCGGAAGATTTTTTAATCCTAAAGCAGTCGGATTAAAAAAAGTTTATCCTTTGGAAATACATCCAGATAACGGGGTACGAATAGAAGGTGTTATTGATAACTGGGATGAAATAATCAATTTTATTTACAGCTTTTCAAAAAAATATAATCTTTGTGAGTATTTAGGATTTGATTTATGCGTTTCAACTAATGGAGTGAAATTAATGGAAATTAATTCCCATCCAGGTATAAAACATATGCAGATAATAAAGCCTTTGATGGCAGATAAGATTACCGAAACATATTTCAGTGGTAAAAAAGATCGTATTGCAGAACTTGATGAAAGTCAGTTGGCATTAAGGCACAAAACATGGAGATGAAAAAATGAAAAAAATATTAGTACTTGGTGCAAACTGAGGTGTCGTGAGGTATCTGATTGATTATTTTAACGAAAACGGTAGTGAGAATTTTGAAATTTCGGTACGGGAAGACACGATTTTAACTTTGGCTGTAGCAAACCGAATTTTACATATTTAAAGTTAGATATTTGCACAAAGAAGATTTTCGCAAATTGCAATTAAAATTGAGAATTACGATGAGTTACTTTCAAAAGTAATCGGTATAGCAAAAAGATTTAATAATATTGAGTACATGGGTTTTGATATAGGTGTAACCGATAAAGGTTTTAAATGTATGGAAATTAACTCACATCCCGGAATTGACTATGTGCAGATGTATCGACCGCTTTTTGCTGATCTGTTTACAGAAAAATATTTTAAATCCAAAATTGATAAAATAAATAGTCTGTCTGATGTGGAGAAATTGGAAAGAAATGGTATTTTAAGGTAAAATTGCAATGATATATTCTTTTGAAGTAATAAATGGTATTGCACAAGTGCATAACTTGATTTTAAAATTTTCTGATGATATATTTAACCAAAATTTAAATAACGAAACATTTTTACGAGATGTTTCTAAAAAATATTCTGATTGTGCTACAGTTGTTGCAATAAAAAACGAAACAGAAACAATGGGATATGCCGCATATTATAAAAATGATATTGTTAATAAAAAGGCATTTTTATCTATGATTATTGTAGGTCGTAAATTTCAAGGCTCTGGTTTTGGTCAAAAATTACTTGATTATGTTATTCATGATTCCAGAAAAAGCGGCATGCAAATATTATCTTTAGAGGTTAACAAAAGCAATTGTACTGCTTTGAAATTTTATGGTAAAAATGGTTTCGTAAATGAATATGAAAATGACAGTAGCTTTTTTATGTTGTTAACTTTATAAGTACCCATAAATTTGGAGATTATTATGAACAATAAAATCTTAGTAACCCGTTCCTCAATGCCTGATTTTGAGGAATACATAGAAGAAATAAAAGACATCTGGGATTCACATTGGCTTACCAATATGGGACCAAAGCACAAGAAACTTCAAGCACAACTCAAGGATTATCTTGGTGTTGAAAATATTGACTTATTTACAAACGGTCATATGGCACTTGAACTTTCTTTGCAGGCTATGAAATTGCAGGGAGAGGTAATAACAACTCCGTTTACCTTTGCATCAACTACGCACTCAATAGTACGTAACGGCTTGACACCCGTTTTTTGCGACATAAATCCTGATGATTATACAATTGATGTTACAAAGATTGAAAGCCTTATAACCGATAAAACCTGTGCTATTATGCCGGTTCATGTCTATGGTAATGTTTGCAATATTGAAGAAATTCAGAAAATTGCAGATAAATACGGTTTGAAGGTTATTTACGATGCCGCACATACTTTTGGTGTGAGATACAAAGGCAAGGGAATAGGCGGTTTTGGCAATGTTTCCTGCTTTAGTTTTCATGCAACAAAGGTGTTCAATACCATTGAGGGCGGTGCGGCTTGTTTCAAAGATCCCGAATTTGGTCTTGATTTGTACAGACTTAAAAATTTTGGAATTAGAGGTCCTGAAGTAGTGGATGCCGTTGGTGCGAATGCTAAAATGAATGAGTTTTCTGCCGCAATGGGCATTTGTAATTTAAAACATATTGAAGAAGAAATCGGAAAACGAAGGAAAGTTGTTGAAAGATATAGGGCGAATCTTGAAAATATTGACGGTATTAAGCTTTCACCCATACAAAAAGATGTTGTTCCGAACTACGCATATTTTCCCGTTGTATTCGATGAAAAAGTTTTTGGTGCAACAAGAAATGAAGTGTTTGAAAAGCTTGCAGAAAATGATATTTGCGCAAGAAAGTATTTTTATCCATTAACAAATACTTTTGAATGTTTTAACGGTAAATTTGATGTTAGCAAAACACCTGTTTCATTGCACATAAGCAACAGAGTTCTGACTTTGCCGTTGTATGCAGATTTACCGCTTGATGATGTTGACAGAATTTGCAATATTATAATTGCTTGTAAGAAATAATATTACGGATGGTGATTCTATGAAAGGTATAATTTTAGCCGGTGGGTCGGGGACTCGACTTTACCCATTGACAAAGGTAACATCTAAACAACTGTTGCCAATATATGATAAGCCGATGATTTATTATCCCATGTCGGTGCTTATGAATGCGGGAATCCGTGATATTCTTATCATATCGACTCCGCAGGATACACCGAGATTTGAAGATTTGCTTGGTGACGGTCATCAGTTTGGCGTTAATCTTACATATGCCGTTCAGCCGAGTCCTGACGGACTTGCTCAGGCATTTATAATCGGAGCTGATTTTATCGGTGATGACGATGTCGCAATGGTACTCGGCGATAATATTTTTGCCGGTCACGGTCTTAACGAGAGATTAAAGTCTGCCGTTGAAAATGCAAAAAAAGGCAATGGCGCTACTGTTTTCGGGTATTATGTTGATGACCCCGAAAGATTTGGCATTGTTGAATTTGACAAGAACGGCAAGGCTGTTTCTATTGAAGAAAAGCCTGAAAAGCCGAAGTCAAATTACTGTGTAACGGGCTTGTACTTCTATGATAACAGGGTTGTTGAGTATGCGAAAAACCTAACTCCTTCCGCAAGAGGCGAGCTTGAAATAACCGACCTCAACAGAATTTATCTTGAAAATAATGCCTTAAATGTTGAACTTCTCGGACAAGGCTTCACTTGGCTTGACACAGGTACCCATGAGAGCCTTGTTGATGCAACTAATTTTGTAAAGACTATCGAAACTCATCAGCACAGAAAAATAGCCTGTCTTGAAGAAATTGCCTACCTCAACGGTTGGATTTCCAAGGAAGATGTGATGAAGGTTTACGAGGAAGTTAAGAAAAATCAGTACGGTCAATACCTTCTTGATGTGCTTAACGGCAAATATCTTGACGCTTAATGAGGGGAATTTATTATGACAATAATTGTTACAGGCGGAGCGGGCTTTATCGGCTCAAACTTCGTTTTTCATATGCTCAAAAAATATCCCGATTACAGAATCGTATGTCTTGATTGCCTTACATATGCCGGCAATCTCTCAACGCTTGCTCCTGTTATGGATAATCCGAATTTCCGTTTTGTGAAAGAAAGCATTACAGACAGAGAGGCTGTTTACAAGCTTTTTGAGGAAGAACATCCCGATATGGTTGTAAACTTTGCCGCAGAGAGCCATGTTGACCGTTCAATTGAAAATCCGGAAGTTTTTCTTGATACAAATATCAAGGGTACTGCTGTGCTTATGGACGCTTGCAGAAAGTACGGAATCAAGCGTTATCATCAGGTTTCCACCGATGAGGTTTACGGCGATTTGCCGCTTGATAGACCAGACCTTTTTTTTACAGAGGAAACTCCGATTCACACAAGCAGTCCGTATTCATCATCAAAAGCCGGTGCAGACCTTCTTGTGCTTGCTTATTACAGAACATACGGCTTGCCCGTAACAATAAGCCGTTGTTCAAACAACTACGGTCCTTATCATTTCCCTGAAAAACTCATTCCACTTATGATTGCAAATGCTCTTGCGGACAAGCCGCTTCCTGTTTACGGTGAGGGTTTGAATGTTCGTGACTGGCTTTATGTTGAGGATCATTGCAAAGCGATTGACCTTATTATCCACAACGGCAGAGTGGGTGAGGTTTATAATGTAGGCGGTCATAATGAAAAAAGGAATATAGATATTGTTAAGATTATCTGCAAGGAGCTTAACAAGCCTGAAAGCCTTATAACTTATGTAACAGACAGAAAAGGTCACGATATGCGTTATGCAATTGATCCGACTAAGATTCATAATGAACTCGGTTGGTTGCCTGAAACAAAGTTTGAGGACGGCATTAAAAAGACAATTCAGTGGTATCTCGATAATCGTGAATGGTGGGAAACAATCATTAGCGGTGAATATCAGAACTACTACGAAAAAATGTATGGTAACAGATAATTAAGAGGATAATTTTATGAAGGTGCTTGTAACAGGCGTAGCAGGTCAGCTTGGACACGATGTAATGAATGAACTTGCAAAGCGTGGATATGACGGAATCGGAACTGATATTGCCGACAGTTATTCGGGCGTGCAGGATAATACTGCCGTTGTCGGAATGTCGTATGTTCAGCTTGATATTACCGATGCCGAATCTGTTGAAAAAACAATTAAAGAGATAAAGCCTGATGTTGTGGTTCATTGTGCCGCATGGACTGCTGTTGATGCGGCAGAAGATGATGAGAACAGGGACAAAGTTTTTGCTGTCAATGTTGAGGGTACAAAGAATATTGCCCATGCCTGCAAAGAGATTGATGCGAAAATGGTATATACTTCAACCGATTATGTATTTGACGGACAGGGAACAGAGCCTTGGAAACCTGATTGCAAAGAATATGCTCCGCTCAATATTTACGGACAGTCAAAGCTTGATGGTGAACTTGCGGTAAGTGAGATTCTCGACAAATATTTTATTGTCAGGATAGCCTGGGTGTTCGGCACAAACGGAAACAACTTTATCAAAACTATGCTCAAAGTAGGCAACAAGTTTGATACACTAAGAGTTGTTAATGACCAAATCGGCACACCGACATATACCTATGACCTTGCAAGACTTCTCGTTGATATGATTGAAACCGATAAATACGGTTACTACCATGCAACAAATGAGGGCGGATATATCAGTTGGTACGATTTTGCCTGTGAAATTTTCAGACAGGCAGGATATTTAACAAATGTAAATCCCGTAACAACCGAGGAATATGGCATTTCAAAGGCTAAACGACCGTTCAATTCAAGACTTGATAAGACAAAACTTGTTGAAAACGGCTTTACACCTCTGCCCGATTGGCAGAATGCTTTGAAAAGATATTTGGATGAAATATAATTTTAGTTATGGAGATAATAATATGGGACAGATAAAGGTTACAAAAGCGCCTATTGAAGGACTTTATGTTATTGAACCGACAGTTCACGGCGACAATCGTGGATATTTTATGGAAACATACAATCAGAATGATATGCATGAGGCAGGACTTGATATGGTGTTTGTACAGGACAATCAAAGTATGAGTACCAAAGGTGTTCTGAGAGGACTGCATTTTCAAAAGCAGTATCCGCAGGGTAAGCTTGTGCGTGTAATCAAGGGAAGTGTGTTTGATGTTGCCGTTGACCTCAGAAAAGACAGCAAGACATACGGCAAGTGGTACGGTGTTGAACTTACCGAAGAAAATAAAAAGCAGTTCTACATTTCAGAGGGCTTTGCACACGGCTTCCTTGTTTTGAGTGATGTAGCGGAGTTCTGCTATAAGGTTACTGATTTTTATCATCCGGGCGATGAAGGCGGACTTGCTTGGAATGATCCCGAAATCGGCATAGAATGGCCAAAACTTGAAGGCGAGTACAAAGGCAATGCCGATTCAGGTGGCTACACAGTTGACGGCACACCGCTTAATCTTTCCGATAAAGATAAAAAGTGGTTGGGTTTGAAAGATACTTTTAAGTTTTAAATACAAAAATCCCCATAGATTTCATTGCGAAGTCTATGGGGAGTCTTTTTGTGAATTATTGGTTACTTCTTCTTTTTCAATTCATTTTTGAAGCATTTTTTATCGAATGAGGGGTTGAAGGCGTAGAAGTTCTTTTCGTTGAGTTTATCGGTTAAGAGGCGGAGGTTTTCGCCGAAGCGTTGGTAGTGGACAACCTCACGGGCACGCAGAAAGCGAATCGGATCTTTTACATCGTAGTCATCGCAGAATCTGAGGATGTTATCGTAGGTTGTTCTGGCTTTTTGCTCAGCCGCCATACTTTCGTGCAGGTCGGTTATCGGATCGCCTTTAACCTGCATTGATGCAGCTGTATAGGGAAAACCTGCTGCCGCCTGTGGGAAAATTCCGGTTGTGTGGTCAACAAAATAGTCACCGAATCCCTGTTCCTTGATTTCATCCTCGGTGAGGTCTTTCGTCAGCTGATATACTATTGCACCGATCATTTCAAGATGATTAAGTTCCTCTGTGCCTACAGAAGCCCCTGAAATGTTCCTTTCAGGGGCTAACGCTTTTTTTGACGCTTTTGCAACCGTATAGCTCCATTTCATAGGAAGTAAGTTCAGATATACATCTATGTTATCCTTATCGTTGACCACCATCTTATCTAATATGTGCTTATAAAACTCGTCATCGTATTCCACGCCGCCGACAATCTCATTTATGGCATCGCTGATTTCCTGAACAAGCTCCTGTTGCTGCCTAATCATAGATTGCTGCTTGTCGAAGCTGTCGATAACAGATTGAAGCTCTTTAATTTCGTTATCACACTTTGACCGTGCCACACTAAATTCTTCTTTGGTTATATCTCCAGACATATAAATATCAATGAGCTTTGTACGCTTATCCTGGGTGGTTTGGATTTGCGCTTTCAGTTTTTCGACATCTGTTCCTGTGGTATCCATTGCGATTATAGATTGAATAATAGAAATAAGGTTTTTTATGATTTTCGTCTGCTTGAGTTTCAATTCCTTTGTTACGAGGAACATAATATGTGTCGCATCTTCATTGCGAATACTTGCACCTGTGCAGCCGACTTGGTTTCCTGCTTTATCAACGTGAGGACTGCCATGTTTGGCGGCTTCATTACATCGCCAAGCCTTATAGCGGCTGCCGTTTTTTCTGGTTTTATACCTTGCCACATAGCTTGCACCGCAGCACCCGCATTTGATTTTACCAGAGAATGGATAGCGATTGCTGTGTTTTGCCTTACCCTCTTGTGAAAGTGAACGCTCATCTAAAATGCGATTTGCTTCTTCAAATAACTCACGGGATATAATCGGCTCGTGATGGTCTTTGATAATCACAAATTCCTCTTGACCTCGATTGTATTTTTTTTCGTGAGAGAGGAAATCTGGCGTATAGGTTTTTTTCTGAACCAAATCACCGCAGTATTTTTCATTTCGGATAATACGGAGAATGACTGTATTCTGCCATTCTTTCACACGCATAGGTCTGATACCTTCTTCACGAAGCTCACGAGCGATGACGTGCGTTCCTTTGCCCTCATTTACAAACTTGTGAAAGATAAGGCGTACAATTTTTGCTCCTTCTTCATTGATAGTCATTTTACCGTTTTCAACATCGTAACCGAGCATACTTCTGCCGAACACAACGCCTTGCTCCATTTGCCTTTTTTGTCCCCATTTCACACGCTCGGAAGTCTTGCGGCTTTCTTCCTGTGCAATCGAGGACATTATCGCAAGCCGAAGCTCTGCATCGCCGTCTAAAGTGTTGATATTGTCGTTCATAAAGATAACGCCGACACCGTGTTTTTTTAGGTCACGAGTGTAATAGATACTATCGAGAGTATTTCTCGCAAAACGGGAAATCTCTTTCGTAATAATCAAGTCAAAATCACCGTTTTTAGCGCAGGCTATCATTCGGTTAAATTCTTTACGCTTTTTTGTATTCGTACCTGAGATGCCTTCATCGGCAAAAATCTCATACAGTTCCCAATCTGGATTACGCTCAATATACTGTTTGAAATAACGCTGCTGACTTTCAAATGAATTGGCTTGGTCTTCATTATCCGTGGAAACACGGCAATACGCAGCTACACGCTTTCTGGTATCTATCATTTTTCGCTCTTCGTTTAAGCGCTCATACTTGTTCATAGAAAAACTCCTTTCTCAGCAAACTCTGTTTACTGTACTTTATTATAGAAAAATCGCTGAGAAGTGTCGAATGTACAAATCTTCAATTCCCACTCTTTGATATGTAAAAACGCCAAGCAGTCAAGCTCGGCGTTCATTCTTTTGACTTTGCTTGTATTGATTTTCGAGTATAATCAAACAGCGTTCACGCTGAGACCCCGTAAGCAATTTCCTTTTTTCGAGAGAAAAAAGAATTGACTTCTGAATATTTAATAAAAATTTTGCGTGTTCCTGTTCGTTTAATTGTGGAACAGGGTCTCCAACATATACAAACTCTCTATGTTTCAGCCGTCAACACCTCCCTCGTTCTCAATATATGAGTCATTGCTTGTACCGTATAACAAGAGAGTTAGTCCTTTTTATCGAGTCCCAGACTAATTAAAAGTGACTTGTCAGCTGCAAGAATTTGTTGGCTGTCAATCATTCCGATATGCTCTTTCAGTCGTTTTTTATCAATCGTCCGTAACTGCTCAAAGAGAATAATAGAGTTTGCAGGAAGTCCCTCAACTCCACCTAAATAAAAGTGTGTAGGTAATTTCTTCTTTGTACGTACTCGGCTTGTGATGGCGGCAATAATGACTGTAGGACTATGCTGGTTGCCAATATCGTTGGAGATGACAAATACAGGTCGTGTCCCTCCTTGCTCTGAGCCGATAACAGGGTTTAAGTCTGCGTAGTAGATGTCGCCACGTTTAATTGTTTTATCCATTATGTTTGACCTCCTATCTGGATTTAGGCAGATAAGTCCCGCCTATGTAGTCAGCCAAACACAAGGAAGTTTTTAAGGTCGAGAGAGCATAAACAATTCTCTGTTTCCATAGACCGCCTTGCATTTGGCTTTATGATAGAAGCATCTCTATTTGTCCTCGACACCCCAAGATGCAAATGCGTTATATCACGCAGGGAAGTCGCCAAACGGTCAGCAGCGAACTAACACCACGGGAGTTCCACCCCAACTGACGGTCTGCCAGAGCCGCCCTCATTGCCTGCGACGGTTTTATCACGCTCGGACTGTGACTGGACGGGAGTATCATTATCCTCTTTGTGGGTTACGGCGAAATCGGGAGCTGCCCGATATTTTGAGTAGGTAGTTATCGCTCTCCGCCTTACGGCAGGTCGTGGCGTACCTCTCGACACGCTGATGCTCATCACAATCACAAAGAGAAGGTATTTGGCGAATGATTATTCAGTTGTCAAGTAACAATCCTGTTTTCGCCACACAAAGGAAAACAGGTGAAAGGGTTTTGATACCCCTTCACCTGTTTGCTCACTGAAAAAGGATTGGTGTAGTGTGAATTTTAAAAAATCCCAAAATCTTTTTTCAGCTTTTCAATAGCAATATCAACACTAAACTTGACTGCTCTTTTCGTACAGCCCTCTAAGGCTGCAATCTGCTCATAGGTCATCTCACCGAAAAAGTACAGTATCAGCCTGCGCCGTTGTATTTCGGGGAGTTTTGAGATTGCCTTATGTAACAGCTCGTATTCTATATTCCTTGATACTTTTTCCTCAATGCTTTCTGGCTTACAGAATGCACGGTCATTCAAGGACGCTTCTGTCAGCTCCGAATGTTCAATATGCCTGCTTAGCTTATTGAGATGTGATATATCCTCAAGCTCAAAACGGTTAAACAACCCATACAACACCTCATTAATCTCAATGGTCTGCAATTCACCTCGACTATCCTTAAAGGAGAGGTAATAATGTCCGTCTGATATAATCAAGGTGTATGGATTGTACTTGTCTTTTTTACGATTTGGATGTTTTTCACCCATTATCTGTTCCTCCTATCAATCTGAAATTTGAAAAATTCAGATTGATAGGGCGGCGAACGGCAACCAATCCCAGAAGCAGGCTTGTCCTGCGTTCCGACAAAAACAGGCACAAAAAAATCCGCAAAGATTTTGTAATCTAAGCGGATATAAGAATATTCAATTCTATAATATAGAAATATAATATCTACTTGTTGGGTATAAAGCTGACACGAATACGCATGGCTTTTTTTAACAGGCTATCCTCGTTAACCTGTGAAGCCTTATATGTAGTTGCTGCTTCTAACAAGCAGCAGTGCGGTCATTTCAGACCAACACATAAAAATCCCTCCAAACCCGAAAACGGGTTTAGAGGGTCAAATTTTTATCTGAGCGTGACAAAACAGCCCACCCAAAACACCGTTTTTTTTATTCGGTGGGCTTGTCCAAGATATTGTATTTAGTAAATTTATATGTTCGACTCTTTCATTGAACTTGAATACTTAATAAAAAAGTCGTTTGCTTCATTTTTAGAAAATCCCAAACTCAGCATATTTCTGAGATATGAACAGCATAGTATCTTTGCTGTTTCCTCTCGTTGATGGCAGATATATTGCTTGTTTGAAACTACACAATAATGTCCATTTCTGGATGACACAATCAACCCAGATTTACTAACAAGTTTGTATGCTTTTGATACGGTGTTAGGGTTAATCTGCAATATATTCGCCATTTTCCGAACAGACGGTAGTTCTTCTCCCGCCGAAAGTTGCTTGCTCAAAATTGCATACTCGATTTTTTGAATGAGCTGCAAATAGATATGTTCTACATCGTGGAACGCCCATTCACTAAAATTCATCTTTTTCTCCTTTTTCATACCAATAAATAATGCGGTCTGTAATAGACGAAATCAAATAGATTAGTGTTGCAAGTATGCCGATGGGTATCAGTAGCAAACATATAAAAGCCAAGCTGATACCCAATACTGCATACCGAAAATATGTCTTTGTTTTTTTAATTCTGCACATCTTTAACTGTTAATTCGAGATTTCCGTTGAAGTTATCACCTCTCAGCACAATATAGTTATCTCCTGAGCTGAGTGTAAATTTGTAAGTGTCGTCTGCACTTTCTTCGCAAATGATATGTTCTTCTCCAGAACTCAGCCAATAGAGGGTGGCTTTTCCAGATGTAATTGTTAACGAATAAGTTGCTTCCAGATTGCTTCCGTTGTCCCTTTCTAAAACGGTACCACCGAAAATAAATTCCTCACCGTTAAAGCCGTCATACGAAGCTGTGTAACTACCTGTGTATTGGTCAATGTCATTTTCTCTTTCACCTTGAAGATTTTTATCTTTTGTAACGGCGTGTTTGCTGAATGACTCCAACCAATTATTAAATCCGTTCACCAGATTGTCTTTCAAATTCCCTTCATCGTGATTAGAGCTACAACCTGCAAAACAAAGCACCATACAAAGTGCCAAAGATAAGGCAACGAGCGATTTAATTTTTTTCATTTGAAAGCCCTCACATTAAGAAAACTTGGTAACAGCCATCAGAATGAAGGCGCAGACACCAAATATGGCATAAAGGCTATTTACTACCAAATCTACTTTCATCAGGTTGTTCTGCACCTTAGCTTTCGCATAAGAAACAATGGTAAAAATCCCACTGAAAATCATAAATGCGGCATAGCAGGAAATCATAATTTCTGCAACAGGCGACTTCAATGCCCAATCGAAAGTTCGCAAAGGTAAAATAGTCCACGGAACAAAAAGCATAATGGTACTGATAGCGGTCAAAATCTTGTTTTTTATAATAGTTTTATCTCCTTTCTGCCTGCCCAAAACGGAAGCAGGAAATGCACAAACAAACAATAGTGATGGCGATTGCTACGGGTATCCACGGGAAAAACTCTACCTGTGAAGTTGTGAGGTTTGTTGCAAGTTTTCCGTATTCTGAAGTAATAACGAAAAACGGATACGACATCGGGTATGCAAACCACGCTTTTGTGTTAATCATAAGGACTGACGGCACAATGGAAGCTAATCCGATGCCGATGGAAAAAATCGGAGTTTGAATACATACTGCAAGCAACCAGAAAAACGCCAACATTGGTATGGTTGAAACGGCTATAAAACCAACCTCTTTAAAAACGAATAGCGGGGACAAAATAAAATTGTAATCCTGCGTCCCTGTTACTATGGTGGCACTAATGTAGTACATTCCAACCATCATCAAAATCTGCGATGCGGCTAAAGCAAGCAACACGACAAACTTTGCCAAACAAAGGTTTACTGTGCTGATAGGCAAAGCAAGCATTTTTAAGATACCTTTATTTGTTCTTTCTGTTTGGCTCAAAAGAACAGTACCGACTACCATACTTGCGGGAAACATAAACCAAGCCATTCCCATAAAGCCCTGAATGAAAAAATTGTTTTCTGGAGAAATCCCCTCAGCTTGCATATTAAAATTCATTTCAGCATTAAGGATTGACGGTATCCAAAGAATGACTGTTGCAACAAACAGTATAAGGAATATCTTTGAGCGTTTTATTTTCTTAAACTCAACGCCGACGAGAGACAAAAAACTCATTCAAACGACCTCCTAACCTTTATAAATACAAGCTCGGCAATGCCGATAACAACGATTTCAATAATCGCCGCATAAATATAGTGCATTGCCTGTGCCATTTCCGTAGTCACAAAGACTTGAAATGGAGTGGCAAAAGGAAAAAGAGAAAGCATAAAGTTGTTTGTCGGCAGCATTGTCGCAGTAAACACGCACACAACGCCAATTCCCAAAGATACCCACATATTTTTACAAGCCGATGAAATCAACAAAGATAACAGCACACAAGGTAGCATCAGTAAAAATGAATATCCGAAGTTCTTACCTAATTCCAACCAAAAATCATTTCCAATTTCAAACCAGTATGATACGCAAAACGCAATTGAAGCGGCTTCAATGGCAAGTACAACTACGCTCATAATTGAGGTTAAAACAAATTTACCAAAGAAAATGGTGCTTTCTTTGATAGGAAGTGACTTCATTTTCTGCATTGCGTTATCAGCAAACTCTGTATGATACAACAGGCAGCTTCCCGCTACAATAAGCAGGATATTAAGCATCGCCATCATTTGCCAATTTGCTCCCATTAGAATTTGTATTGGGGAGCTTTGCTGTCCGAGATACATTTCAGAACGGACTCCCATATTGACAATCGGTACAGCCGCAGCCAAAATGCCACCACATAAAAAAGCGGGGATAAATCCTGTTCGCTTTGCTTTTTTACATTCCAGAGATAGGCTCATTTTACTGCTCCTCTCTGGCGGTTGTCTGCGTCAATCAATGCAAGGAATGTATCTTCCAAGTTATCGGTAGGATACCCTTGTGCGGCGGCATCTCTTCTGAGCTGTTCAAGTGTTCCTTCAAACAGCAAACGCCCGTGATTTAAGATGCCGACTGTATCCGCCATCAGTTCAACTTCTGACAGTAGATGTGATGATACAAACACCGTACAATTAAACTTTTCGGGCAGAGAACGAATAAGCGTTCTTATCTCATGAATGCCGACAGGATCAAGTCCATTAGTCGGCTCGTCCAAAATCAAAATCGGTGGTTTTCCAATCAGAGCACTTGCAAGCCCTAATCTCTGTTTCATTCCGAGGGAATATTTTTTTGCAAGACGCTTTTTGAACTGCGTAAGCCCCACAATTTCAAGTGCTTCGGAAACGGCAGACTTCGGCAGTCCTAATATCTTACGGATAATTTCCAAATTTTCTTCACCGTTTAAATTTCCGTAAAAAGCAGGGGCTTCAATAAATGAGCCAACCTCTTTTAAAATTTCTACTCTCGATTCAGGATACTTTTTTCCATCAATGGCAAACGAGCCACTTGTAGGTTTTGTAAGTCCCAAAAACATTTTCATTGTAGTGGATTTTCCCGCACCGTTCGGACCGAGAAATCCATATACAGATCCTTTGGGAATATGCAGATTGAGATTCGATACCGCTGTAAAATCAGCGTATGATTTTGTCAAGTTTTGAGTTTCAATGATATTCATAGTGTTTTGCTCCTTTCTCATCATTGCAAGTTTATTCTAACTTGCCAACCTTGAGATAACCTTCTCCCTACCTTACATTTACCTTACTTTTTATTCGCACATTATAAAAAGACATATTTATATGATATAATGAAAAGCACAAAGGGGGCGTAAAAATGGATTTTGACTTTTTAAAGCAAAAACGCATCTTGCTTGTTGATGATGAGCAGGAGCTTTTAGATATGGTTTCCTCTATCTTTGCAGACGAAGGATTTTGCAATCTCAAAACGGCAAAAACGGTTAAAGAAGCACTTAAAATATCGGAAGCATTTCAACCTGAGCTTGCAATTCTTGATGTAATGCTGCCTGATGGTAATGGTTTTGATCTTATGAAACAATTAAAAAACAAGTCTGATTACCCTGTTCTGTTTTTGACAGCTCGTGGCGAGGACGATGACAAATTTCGTGGATTTGGACTTGGAGCTGACGATTATATTGTTAAGCCATTCTTAACAAAGGAGCTTATCTACCGTGTAAACGCCATTCTCCGCAGAAGCTATAAGGGCGAAAATCCGATTGTTAAGTTGTCGGGCAGCGAAATAGATTTTGACCGTGCTGAAGTCATAAAAAATGGAGAACATATTGCACTCACGGCAAAAGAACACGATATACTTGCCGCATTATACCGAAATGCAGGACGTATTGTTACGATTGATGCTTTATGCGAAGCTGCTTGGGGTGACAATCCGTATGGGTATGAAAATTCTCTAATGGCGCACATTCGTCGAATTCGTGAAAAAATTGAAATCAACCCTTCGCAGCCCGTCTCTCTGATAACGATTAAGGGATTGGGATATAAGCTCATTGTGGAGGACAAATAATATGAAAAGCATACCAAAGTTAATCAAACGCTTTGTAGGCATTTTGATGTTAAGTTCGTTTTTAATCCTTGTTACAAATTTTATCGTTTTAGCAATCATAGCTGATACACAATCACCGAATAGCTCTCCGTGGAAAACGGCGGAGCAAGCCGCAGAAAGTATTGAAAGATCAGAACAAGGCTATATGATGTCTGATAAAATGACTGAAGAACTGAATGCTCAAAATATATGGGCTGTTTACATTGATAACGCAACGGGAGAATGTGTCTGGCATTCGGACAATCTTCCTGTTACAATTCCTTTGGAATATACTGTTTCCGATATAGCTAATCTCACCCGTGGATATATTGACGGATACCCGACCTTTACGGGAGCAGGAGAAAACGGACTAATCGTTCTCGGCTATCCGAAAGATAGCTTTTGGAAACATATGTGGCCGAGTTGGGATTATCAATTTATTGCCAACTTGCCAAAAACCATTCTCATTGTTTTAGCTCTGAATGTCTGCATAATTTTCACTATCTATATGGTAGTGAACACGAAACTGCTGAAGTCTGTAAAACCTATTACAGACGGCATTCAAGCGTTGCCTACAGGACAGCCCATAGTACTTAAAGAAAAAGGCGTACTCTCAGAAATATCTGCGAACATCAATCGGACTTCCGAAGTGTTGCAAAGCCAGAATTATCAGCTCAAGAAAAAAGAAACAGCAAGAGCGAATTGGATTGCAGGAGTATCGCACGATATACGCACGCCTCTTTCAATGGTAATGGGCTATGCAAGTCAGTTGGAAAACAGCAAACAATTGCCAGAAGAGGAACGGCAGAAAGCTGCGGTTATCGTTAAGCAGAGTCAACGAATGAAAAACCTTATAAACGACCTTAATCTTGCTTCAAAGTTGGAATATAATATGCAGCCAACACATATTGAGCAGGTGAATGTTATTTCTGCTGTTCGGCAAGTAGTTGTAGATTTCATCAATTTGGATATTGACGGTAAGTATCCTATTGAGTGGCTCACCGACAGCGACCTAAATACCCTTATCATAAATGCAGATAAAGATTTGATAAAAAGAGCTGTCAGTAATTTGATACAAAACAGCATAAACCATAATGCAGACGGCTGCACAATCTATGTTGCTGTTAAAGAGTGCAATAGAAGCTGTAACATTGTTGTTTCAGATAATGGGGGCGGGGCTACAGACGAACAAATTGACAAACTAAACAATTCACCCCACTATATGGTTTGTGATGAAAACACATCAGAGCAACGTCACGGTTTGGGTTTACTCATCGTTAAACAAATCGCTGCTGCTCACAAAGGAACAGTAGAAATAAGACATAGCGAATACGGTGGGCTTGAAGTCAAAATATGCTTGCCCATATAGTCAATTCAAATATTAAATTTAAAGAGCCAATGAACAATGATTAGTTATAAGTTCATTGGCTCTGTATCTTTACTTTTATTTCTTGAGAACAGTTTATGTGAGTCCTTCACGTCAATAAAATCCTGTTTTCATTTTAGACATTAGAGAATGAAAAACTTAATCTTGTATTATCATCTAATTTTTAATTGTGCTTTTATTTTCTACATCATTATATATTTTTACCCTTACAAACAGATGAATTTGGGCTTACAAAACAGTAAGCTAAAAAAAGAGGGGGCAGACAATTTTTCAAGAATTGTCTGCCCCCTATGTGGATGCAATAATATTGAAAATTACAGTACACTAATTGTATCTACGATAGATGCTTTTTTCAGTTTTTTAATTGGAGTTCTTACTGCCAAAATTACTGCAATAACTACAACAATAATAATGATACCAAGTTCAGCAAAAGGAATATTCCATACATCTCCCCATTGGTAAGTTACAAGTTTGCTAAATAAAATCTTGTTACATACTATACCTAAAATGCTTCCACAGATAGTTCCTGTGACTGCATAAGTAGATGCTTCGGCGACAATCATTTTAGCCAGTTGCCTGTTACTTAATCCAATAGCTCTAAAAGCTCCGTACTGTTTCATTTTAGCCGCCACACTCATAGCTATACTATTTATGATATTGAACAATGTAATCATTGCAATCAATACCAAAAAACCATAAATGAAAAGACCAAAACAATAGTAAGCTCCACGGGTGTTACTATTACTCATGCGCTCATCAGAAAAAGTGTACTGTGAGCCTACCAAACTACGAATTTCATCTACATCTTTTTCTGTGGCATTATTGGTTAACTGCATATCAATGATGGTATAATCTTTTTCTCCTGTCAGTTTCCTAAATGTATCCTCAGAACAAATAAGTTTGCCGACCTCTGTACGCTTATTAAACGGACAGTCAGATAGCATACCAACAATCTCAATATCAGTTTGATTACCATTCAAATTTAATGTAATGGTATTTCCTACATCGATGTCACTTTGCGGTTCATAAACGATAAGCGCTGTGTTATCTTTACTTTGTGCTTTTTCTAAATTTCCAGATAAGACATAATCTTTAGCCCAAGCGAATTGCATATTTTCATAGGAAATAAGGTCAACAATCTTTTCTTCGCCATTAACAATTACAGGAACATTGTAAGCAAACATTCGACCATAAACATTTTTTACAGCAGGATTTTTCTGCAATTCCTTAATAAAATCAGATTTTACTGAGCAAGTATTTTCTGGACTGCTAACAGATAAATCGGCAGTCCACGGCTGTAACGGTGTCAATGCATGATTCATAAAATCAACTGTTACCGAAAATGAAAGGAAAAGAATTATACTTACTGAGAAAGAGCCCACCATTAAAATAAAATTCTTTTTACTTGCTTTAGCGTGATGAATGCCAAGAGAAGTATCTATCTTAAAAAACTTAGTATTTGCTGCTCTTTTGACAGGCTGTAAATCATTTGCATTTCCAGATACCGCTGCTAATGGAGAAACTTTGGACGCTTTCTTAGCAGGATAACGGGCGGCAAGCAAAACCGTCAGTAAGCCCATAACAATGCCTGCTATAATGCTTGGATAACTGATACTGAAAGTAGGCATCTCACCAAAAAATTCAGGACTTAGTCGTCGTAAAATAAAACACAATATCCAAATCAATACCATACCACTTACAACACCAAGAGGAATGGCAAAGCGACACCAATTCAAAGCCTCTTTACGCACTAATCGCATAACCTGTTTAGGTGTTGCTCCTATACAACGAACCATACCAAAAAACTCTGTTCTTTGTGCCACATTGCTGTTCATACTGCTTGCAATCATCAAAACGCCTGCAATCAAAACAAGGAAAAATAATATAATTGCCACAGTATATATCTGTAACATAAAAGAATTGTTACTTTGTCCTAATAATCCGAGCAACGTTGTGTTTTCTAACACCTGTTCATCGGATAATCCAAACTGTTGCTTAATATCTGCTGTATTGTTTTGAATATTTCTGGTGCTTTTAAACTGAACGTAACGCATTGTGTAGTCAGCAGGATTGCTGCTTACATCATCTGGATAAACGGCTCGAAAACTCTCGGTTGTTAAAAACACACCGAAAGAGTCTTCACTCATAAGTTTTGCAGTATTATTTATAAATCCCGAAATCGTGTATGGCATTTCACGCCCATCGGGCATAGTAATAACTACTTGTTCTCCGATTTCCAAATCCAGCATAGTTTTCGCATTGTAAGTTACTAATGCTTCGTTTTTGTTGGAAGGGAATGTTCCTTCACCTAACGCATTAAAAACTTTCGTAACTGCACTTTCGTTGCTACCACATATCACTACATTTTTCCCAGACAGGGTATAGCCTTGCTCACCTCGATAATTCAAAACCCCATAATCAGCAACGGTAGCAACCTCTGGACGAGAAGAGATAAGCTTTGCATCTTCATCACTTATACCCCTTATTCCAATATGCCAATTTCCATTTTCCTGTTGTGTCTGCAAAATCTGTCCTCTGATTAACATATCAGCCATACCAAAAATAGTTGTTACCAAAAAGACCGCCAATACGATACAAATAATGGACATACGATTTTGTTTTCGATGTACTTTGGCAGAGATAGGAACAAGGTCAAGATAATTTCTCATTCGCATTACCCCCTAAGTCTGTCAATACACCATCTGTAACACGTAAAACACGGTCAACCATAGCGGTAAGACTGGTATTGTGTGTAATCATAAGTATGGTTTGTTGGTAATGTCTGGAGGCTTTTGTAAGCAAATCAATAACATCTTGGCTATTTTTGCTATCTAAATTACCCGTTGGCTCATCTGCAAGAATTAATTTTGGCTTTGTAATCAATGCTCTACCAATAGCCACACGCTGTTGCTGACCGCCAGAGAGCTGACTCGGCAAATGATTTCTTCGGTCTGTCAAACCAAGCAGTTCTAATATTTCCTCCATATCAGCAGTATTAGGTTTACGATAGTCCAGAAGAAGAGGAAAAGCTATATTTTGTTCAACCGTTAGTTCAGATACAAGCTGAAAGGACTGAAAAATAAAGCCAATATTTCTCCTTCTGAAAATTGTGCGTTCTTCCTCTTTCATCGCAAACAGGTTATTTCCATCCATCGTAATCACACCAGAAGTAGGAACATCCAATGCACCAATGCAGTTTAGCAGCGTACTTTTTCCAGAGCCAGATTCGCCAACTACAGCAACAAATTCTCCTTTTTCCAGAGAAAAAGATACATCTTTTAAGGCATCAACCTTTACCGCACCCGTTCCGTATGTTTTACATAATTTTTGTACTTTCAATATCTCCATATATTTAAGTACCTCCTTTCTCGATAAAGGATAATACCTCGACCTTACAAGTAGATGAAATTGACCTTACGATTCTGTAATGAAAGATAATGTAAAGGTTGTTCCCTGTAACCGTTCACTTTGAACAGAAAGAATACCACCTTGTCCCTCAATAATCGCTTTTGCCAATGGCAATCCAAGTCCAATTCCTTGACTATCTGAAGTGCTTTTGCTTCGATAAAACCGCTTAAATATGTGATGTATATCCTCTTGAGCAATACCGTGCCCGTTATCTTTAATTAATATTCTAATCATAGCAGGAGTTCGTTCCCAAGATATAGTGATTTTCCCTCCTGTATCGGTATGGTCAAGTGCATTTTTGATAATGTTACCAATAGCTTCGCTTGTCCACTCTATATCACAGTAGAGCATCTGCTCCAAATCGCCATTTATTATGATTTCCTTTTTTTCATTGTCTGCCCGTGTTGTTAATTCACTAACTGCGTGATTAAGAATATTCGAGATACTGTAATTAGATTTATCAAAAGTTATACTTCCTGCATCTATTCTTGTAATTTTAAGCATAGATTGAATAAGCTTCTCAATCCTCTTCAGTGCAGTTCCTATCTTTAAGGAAAATTCTTTGACCGTTTCGGGGTTATCTGGCTCGTTTTCGATAATTTCTTGATACATCATAAGTGCTGATAAAGGCGTTTTTAATTGATGAGATATATCAGAAATCGTATTTTTTAGAAATTCTTTTGTCTTTTGTTCTGCATCATTTTTTGCTTGAAGCATCGTAGCGAGTTGGTCAACAGAGGATAAGAACTGATAAATAGTTCCTTCATTTGACTGTGGCAAATGAACAGTATAATTTCCATTTATATAATTTTTAATGATGTTTTCAGATTTCTTATATAGCCTTTCTCTGAGATACAAAAAAATCATTGTACCCGAAAATAGAAGCAACGTCCATAGAAATAGCGTTCCGAACAGCGATGTAAGCATTGTATTTTTTACAGTAGATACATAATATAAATTTTCTATATCCGTGCTGTTTGAAAGACCAATTTCAGCTAAAAACTTGTTTCCCGTCAAACTTGTTTCGGTATTCGTTAGAGCTGATGCAATTACTTCCTTTGGAACTTCTTGTTCTAATAAATAAGTTGCAATAGCATTATCGTGCGTTACAATCATTTCTTTAATATCCGTTGTTTGTGCGTTAATTATATTTATTTCTATTAGAAAAAGCAGCAGGACAAGGACAAAAATGAAAGCGCAATAATAACGAATATGTTTATCACGAAAAATCATTCGGACACCTCTTTCCATTTATAACCGAATCCTCGAACTGTTAACAGGTGTTGAGGGTTCGACGGGTCTGCTTCTACTTTTTCACGCAGTCGTCGCACATATACAGAAAGTGTATTATTATCTACATAATCGCCCATGCTATCCCATAGTTCCTCTAAAATAAGTTCTCTTGTAACAATACGATTAGCGTTTCTTACTAACAGACATATTAATCGGTATTCTGCGGATGTAAGCTCTAATGATTTTCCCCTTAAAACAACACGACTTCCTAAGAGGTCTATGTTAATATCGCCGCACTCTATTGTTGTTGCCGTATCTGGATTAGACAATCCTGCTCGCCGCAGCAAAGCCCGAATACGAGAACATAATTCTCCCAACTTAAATGGTTTGGTAATATAATCATCGCCACCACAATCCAAACCTCGAATAATATTGACTTCCTCATCTGAAGCAGTTAAGAAAATAATCGGTATTGGATTACCATATCCACGTACTTTTTCGCATACTTCAAAACCTGTTCCATCTGGTAATGTAACATCAAGAATGAGCATATCATATTTCTGTAATTCTACTAAATGTGATAAGGCTTCATTTACAGTACGAACAATGTCAACATCAAAACCATTCTTTTTTAATGAATATCTCAATCCGTCTATTAAACTTATATCATCTTCTAACAACAAAATTTTATTTTTCACTTTTCTCAACCTTTCTTCGTTTATCTATAGGCTTTTTGGCATTTTGTGGAATAAGCCACACCCGCCCAATATTCATAGCACCATCAATACGTTTTTCTTTACATAGTCGTTGTACCCACCTGAGTGATACTTCCCATTTTTCGGCAGCTTCTTGTGCGGTCATATACTCAAACATATTATCCCTCCAAAGCATTATATATAATATTATAGCCGTTTGAACGAACAATATCAACTATGCAATATGATTTCAAATCTCTTACAACAAGAGATTAAATACCTTATTATAAGAGATTAAACATCGTTCCATAAGAAATCGTATCTCTGTAAAATATAAAGGTAAGGTTTTCAGAGAATAAGGTGGTGAGCTTATGGACGAAAGAAACAACGATTTTGACTTTGATTTTAAGCCAATAGGACAAGCTATCAAAAAAGCTCGGATGTCGAAAGGTATGACCAGAGATGAACTTGCTCGTATTGTGGACTATGACCCAAGACATTTACAAGCGATAGAAAACGAGGGGCAGCATCCAAGCCTTGAGCTGTTTATTCAACTTATTACAATGTTCGATGTATCGGTTGACGAGTACATATTTCCTAACAAAGAAGTCAAAAAGAGTTCCGTCCGCAGACGCATAGACGCACAGCTCGACAACTTAAATGATAGAGAACTGTCCGTGATTGAAGCAACTGTAAACGGTCTATGTAAGGCAAAAGAGCCAGAGGAATAAAAATCCTCTGGTATTCTTTTGCCCATTTTTTAATAAGCAGGGATACCATAGCCGTAGATAACGCTGCTACCGATAGAGTAGCTGTTCTGTCGGCAGGCATCGCCAGAGTTACCTTCAACGGTATAGACTGTTCCGTTTTCCACACGCTCTACAATACCCACATGGTCTGTAAGACCGTCACCTTCCCAATCGAAGAAGATAATGTGTCCTGCTTCTGGCGTAAAGCTGCCGTCCTGCCATTGTCCTCTTTCCTTAAACCACTCAGAGCCTTGTATGCAGCCCGCAAACTTCGGGATAATCCCGTTCTCGATATATCCACACTCGTTCGCACACCACGAAACAAAGCAAGCGCACCATTCTACACGAGAGTTGAAGCCATACCACGACCAATAGGGCTGACCGCCTACATTGCCGACCTGTGACAGAGCCACGGTCACGATTTCGCCGTCACCTACGGATATACCGTAAAGCACCTGTGACCATAGCGAATTGTTTTCATCGGTAAGCAACTCGGAGAGCATTTGTCGCTGTTCTTCATTGAAGCCATACTTGTCCGCCATTTCCTCAACAGTCTTATGAGCTACTGTGATATACAAATAGGTGCGTGTTACTGTTGTTTTTGTCTGGACGATATTTCCGTGACCGTCATCTGTTTCGGTTATCACGGTTTCGGTCTTGCTTTCCGTTCTGGAGCTGATTTCATTCATTTCCCAGAATATGTCCGTCAGGAGCTGTTTTTTATTATTGTCCATTGTCGCCACTTCCTGCGGATTGTCTGGGTCGGTGGTAGTTTTGACCGAGTAAACTGCAAGCACCTCTTTCCAGACGGCACGGCTTCCCGACATTTCCAGAACATCATAAGCCGTATCGCTTTTGATTTCATCAAGGCGGGTGTCATATTCGGTATTGATTTCTCTAACCACGGTCTGCATTGTCATTCCGTTTCCTGAGTCCTCGCCCGAAAAGAAAATACCAAATACCGAGCTTACAAGCAGACCGATAAGGCAGATAACCAAAATGACAACAACCGCAACCCAACCGCCCGCCGCAATCGCTGCAATTAACGCTTTTGTTCCTGCAATAATCGCCTTAATTGCCGCAATCGTAGCTTTGACCGCCGCTTTCACGGCAACAATCGTAGCCTTCGCTGTGGCTCTTGCTGCCTGCGCTGCTCTCTGAGCCGCTTTTACGGAAGCCTTTGCCGCCGCCTGTGTTGCTTTGGCGGTATGCTCGGCAGTTTTTATCGCTGCCTTTGAGGTTGCCTGTGCGGTTTTTACTGATTTTTGCGTAGTCTTTACCGTACCTTTGGCGGCTGTTTTTACTGTCTTTTTACTGCTTCGGGCAGTCTGCTTTATGGTTTTTTCCGTTTGCTGTGCGCCTTTGACCGCCTTATCTGCGGAACGGCTTACGGTACTGCGATAGGTCTGCACGCTGTTTCCAGACATACGCTGCTCGACGGCTTTGGCGGCTCGCTTTTGCTTGAACTCGGATATTTTATCCTTTGCCTTAACCACATTGTCCTTTGTGGTTTTTACTCCTTTTTGACCTTGCTTATTGAACTGATGAACGCCCTCGTCCGTGATACGCTCCGAAGCTGCTGAAACCTTATCGGCGGCATATTCGGTGGCGGAGTTTTCATCAGCGTAATAGCCTTGTTCCGCCTTGCTTTTTATCTTGGAATAAGCAGACTTCATACGCTCGGAAGCTACCGCAGCCTTGTCAATGGTCTTAATTGTTCCTTTGACTGCATCTCTGGTTTTTATATCAGCCATAGATAACCTCCTTTCCAAGAATACAGAGTATTCTTTAAGATTTTGCGTTCAAAATCAAGCTGTCTTTTTTGCGACCACCACAAGCCTGCCGTTCTGCGCTGAGTATTCGCAGGTAGAGAGGGTAATGAGCCTGTCGCCGTATTCTGCATTTACGCCTGTTTCGTATAATGCAAGCTCTTTGCATTTTTGAATATAGGCGTTGAACTCGTCCTCGCTTTCCGCATCGACAAAATCATAGTAGCGGAAGCCCTGAGAGCTGTACGCCACGGTCTTAAAAACAGCAATAATTTCATATTCGCCACGCTGCGTAAGGGTATCAAACTGAATGGTCTTGTGTTCCTCATAGAAGCTCTGGGACTTGTAATCCTCCAAAGCTCCGAACATTTTTCCGCCCTTAATGTGATGACCGTAAATAACAAGGTTATCGCTGCTCGTAAGGTCGCAGTTTTCCTGAATATACGGTGTCCCCAAGTCGCTGTATTCCTTTTCAAAATTGCGCTTCAAATAGTAGTTAGGCTCATTCGGGGTCTGCATCACAGGATAATTGAGGGTCGTGCCGGCTATGGAAAGCCAGCCGACCATATCCGTGTTTTTCAAATACAGTTCGCCGTATTCCGTGAGGATATTTTCTTCCTCTGTCAAGGGAACTTCTGGGGCGTTGCCGTCCTCTGCCTGAGCCTGCTCTACGATTTCGGCAATATTCTCAAAGGCTTCGGTCTGTTCAGCTTCGTCGGCATAATGGTCGTAAATGTGATAGCCGCAAAAAGCCGCCGTACCTAAAAGGCACACGGCGGCAATCAGACAAATATACTTTTTCATTTTCATACGGTTACACCTCTCCAAACTTGGTAGTCATCAGCTTGTAAAGCTCGGTATTGCGTGGGAACTTGTTGACGAACGGAACAAGGGAGCTGCCGACTTTGAGCAAGCCCTGACCTGCACCGACATTCGTGATATAACTCATCTGAAGGTCGGAGATATTAAGCAATTTGGCAAGCTCAATCCTATCGGTGGACGCTTGATTTAACATAATGATAAATTCACTATTGGCAAGCATCGTCCTCGCCGTATGGCTCTGCAAAAGGTCGTCCACATTCTGCGTAATACCCGTACAGTACGCACCGTACTTACGCACACGCTTCCAGAGAGTAAAGAGGAAGTTTGCCGAGTATTCGTGTTGGAACAACAAATAGATTTCATCAATGAAAATGAATGTGTTTCTGCCTTTTGCTCTGTTCTGGGTAATACGGTTTAAGATACTGTCGAGAATAACAAGCATACCGATGGGCTGTAACTGCTTGCCTAAATCCAGAATATCATAACAGATAAGGCGGCTGTGCGTATCCACATTGGTGTGCTTTGCAAAGGTATTCAGAGAGCCGTCCGTAAACAGCTCGATAGCAAGGGCGATTTCTTTCGCTTCTGGCTCGTCCTGCTTTAACAGTTCCTCACGGAAGTCCTGCAAGGTGGGCGGTACGCCCTGATAATTGCCCTGCTGATAGTGGCGGTACACGCTTGCCGTACAACGGTCAATAATCGACTTTTGTTTTGCGCCCAGACTTGCGCCGCCGATGAGCTGCTCACACAAGGACAAAATAAACTCCGATTTCAAAATGACGGGGTTTGCGCCGTCACCGTAATCGGAGTTCATATCCATAGCGTTGATATGGTTTTCGCTCGTTGCCGAGATGTGAATGACCTCGCCCTGCATTGCCTTTACAAGCGGCGAATATTCTCGCTCAGGGTCAATGATAATGACATCGGCATTAGGGTCTGTGAGAATAATATTTGTCATTTCTTCTTTCGCCGTAAAGGATTTTCCTGCTCCAGACACACCGAGAATAAAAGAGTTGCCGTTGAGCAAATAGCGGCGGTTAGCAATAATCATATTTTTACTGATAACATTTTGACCGTAGTAAACGCCGTTTTCGTGATGAATTTCCTGTACTCTGAAAGGAATAAATACCGCAAGACTTTCCGTTGTAAGAGTACGCATTGCATTGATTTTGCGAACACCAAACGGCAGGGCGGTGTTCAGTCCGTCCATCTGCTGATATTTCAGCACCGCAAACTGACAAAGGTGCTTTCTGGCAGTTGTGAGCAGGGCTTCGGTGTCATTGTCAAGCTGTTCCTTTGTTTCAGCCGTATGCACCATTGTCAAAACCGCAAACATCATTCTTTGGTCACGGGTTGTCAAATCGTCCAAGAACTCCTTACTTTCTTTGCGCTGCTGTTCAAGGTCGTAAGGAATGACCGCCGAAAAATTGTTGTTCTGATTTTGTTTACGCTGCCAATTCGTGATATTGGTTTCCACGCCGAGCAGACGGTTTTCCACCTCACGCACAGCTTCGTCTGTTGGTACGGGGATAATATCAACGGACATCATCATATTGCGGTTAAGCTCGCAAAGCTCCGCCACCATACTGTCCTTAATATATGCTGCATATTCACGCAGGAAAATCACACGCCCATATCTATCACCAATGCGGAAATAGTCTTTTTCAAACTCAAAGGTATCGGGACAAATTAAATCCTTAAAATCGTGACCTTTACGCATTGTCTGCTTCAGGTCAAAATGGAACGCCGTTTCTTCGCCTGTGCGGTAGAAGTCGTGGAAGATACGGAGTTTTTCTTCCGCTTCAAGCTCTACGCATTTTGAGCCGAGTCGTGCAAAATGGGAAATCAAATCAGCTCCCACACGGGCAAAATAGTTCCTCGCTTCCTCGATGTTCTTTTTGCAGACAGAAACCGTCACATACTTATCCTGTACGATAGAATTAGCTCCCGTTACTTTATCAAGCAGCATTTTATTGTATTCTTTACGGTAATTATCCAATCCGTCCTCTGCCATAGGAATTAAAATGGTCTGTTCAAAGTCCGTTTTATTAAGGCGGCGGTTGTTGACCGTAATTTTTGTAGTCGCTCCGCTGTCGAGAGCGTTTAGAAGCTCTGAGTATTCAAGAAACATCGCCTCTTTGTCCTCACGGCTTGCCACGGAATAGTTTATATCCTCAAACTTAAATGTCTTTGCGTATTTGTTGTTGCCGACAAGAAAAATGCCGTCCTCCCAGATAGTCTTAATCGGAATAATCGCCTGTACCGATTTGGGAATGACAAACTTTTCCTTATCCTGCTTAAACAGAGTTTTAAGAGTTTTCAGCATTCTTTACCTCCTTGCTGCGCTTTGCTTTTTTTGATTTTTTCGCCACGGGGCAAATTCCTTTTTCGTGGTTTTGAATTGTGGTTTTCAGCGTTTCATAGTAGAGATTGTCAGGGTTAAACATCAGCTTTTTCGGCATCAAAAACTCCGATTTAATCCACGCCCATACAAATTGCTCTGCGGTCATACCGTTGTATTTAACAAATCCCATTACCGCAAAGGGAGCAGCACCGAGAATACACACCCAACTGAGGGTTTCTGTCCCGAAGTATGGGCGGAGAATAAAATACAGTCCTACCGCCACACCGCAGGCAAGTAAAGAAAAAATGAACTGTCTGAGCGACAACCCAAAGAACATACTCTCCGTGTAATTACGGATTTCCTTATTTATCTTGACTTCCAAAAGTTACACCTCCTTATAAGCCCATCATTTCTCTTACAACACGGTCTGCCATTTTGACGGCGCCGACCAAGACGAGCATATTAAATACTAACTCACCGATATAGCTCCACACCATAGATACCGCCGCAGCGTTCGGGTCAACAGCAGGGGGCGAAGCCGCAAAGAGTGAGAAGATGATACAGGCAAGCACAATGATTGCACCCTCCAGACAGACGGCGGCATAAGACTTGATAAAGCTCTTGCCGACACTCTGGCTCGGCTCTCCCGCAAAAGTGGAAAGAGGGACGGGAGCGATTGCGGTATAGAGATACAGGCGAAAAAATCTTCCGTACACCGACATAATCATAATGAATGATAATATTGTGATGAAAAGCCCGCCGATGAGCGTAACAGCCCACAATGGAATGCTCTCAAAAAAGCCGCAGTCCTCAACAGCCGTAACAATTTCCTGCGGCAATACCGTCTGTGCAGCCGAGCCGAAACCTGCGGCGTTCATAATGGTTGATATTAAACCCTGCACAATGTTGAACAGAGCCATCATCAGTTCCAAGCCATAGGTCACAACACCTTTTGCAAGGGCAAAGCGAATAAACAGCTTCAAAGCGTGTTCGGGCTTTTTAACCTCGGCAAAACTGCCGCAGGTTTTCATCACACCTATTACAAAGAAAAGGACAAGCAAGGCAAGTCCGATAGCCTGTACTGCACCGTGAATATCTACGATGACATTCCAAATTGTCCCGCCCTTGAACTGTTCTGGAGATTGGGTAATGAGCTGCCATATTTCCGATAGCTTATCGTTCCAAGTCTTGAGTGCATTTTCTAAGTTCTGAACTACCCAGTTATCAGACACATAAACCACCTCCTGTCTTATCTTGGTGCAGGTCTATTTCCACATCGTTTATAACCTCATTTCCCCAGACATCCCATCCGTCCTTTTTTTCACGGGCAAATAATTCTAAGCGTGGTAGATTTCCCATTAATTCAATTATCTTTTCTCTTGCTTCATCTGGCTTTTTACTATGCTCTTTCAAAGGGCTGATAATAAATTGATGAACTCGGTTTGATTTTCTGTGAGGTTTTCCTTTTGTCGCAAGCAGGCATATTTCTGCGTTTCCTCTTGTCCAAAATCCAAGACCGAAAAACCAACCGATACCGCTTCTATTTTGTTTCAGCCATACGAAAGCAACAGTTTTATACTGAAAGCCCCACGCTTTAATCACTTGCAGGGCTTCTGGTAATTTGGGGAATGTCGCCCATAAAAACAGTACCGCATCCTTTTCTGTTAGTTCTTCCACACCGAGCCGACAAATCTCATCTACATTCATTGTCGGATAGTGCCACTCCGCAGCACCTTGTACTTTTTTTCTTTCATATTGCCACGGCGGATCAGCGTATAGAATGCTATATTTCTTTTGATTTTCGATAACACAATCACCTCCGTTTTTAAAGTAGGCATACAGGGCAAGCCGCAAATCGGATTTGCCCTGTATGCTATATTCCTTTGTGCCTTATGGTATCAGCCTGTAATGAGGGTAAGGATTTCTTTTGCAAAAGTAATGACAACGCCGCCTGCAAGGGTCAAGAAGCCGTTAGCTCTCTGGGACGGGTCGTGCGATTTAAGGGACAGACCAATCTGCACCACACCGAAGCCGAGCAAAATCATACCGACAGCACGGATTAAACCGAAGATAAAATCGGAAAGGTTATTGACCACGGTAAGAGGGTCGCTTGCTGCAAAGGCGGTCACAGATGTGCCGACTACCAAAGCCGTTGCCATAACTGCCACACAGTAAAAGCGGAAGCCCTTTTTTACCTTGCCAGACATCGGCAGCTTTACGGTTTCCTTGCTTTCGTTTTTCTTAAAAAGTTTCATAAATAAAAATCCTCCTTTAGATATTAAAGATTTCTTCCAAGTCCTCATTGGAGAGAAGTTCATAGGAAGTGCTGACAGCTTTTACGCTTACGGCGTTCTTCGGAATATCGCTGTCAAACACAAGGGTTGCGACAGCCTGTGTCGGCTCACCGTGGATATACGGCGGTTTACCTCCGTCGGTTGTCAGCCTTACATTGGGGTGCTTCATAATGTTGTACTTAAAGTCCATTACAGGGCGTTCCCCACGAACAAAAAGAAGTGCGTAGCGGTTATCAAGCATACGCACTTCATCGGGTGTCATCAGCTCACGCCCTGAAATCTGATAGTTGGTTGAGTAGCTGCCGCTTCGACCCTCGCTCTTTCCGTAAGTGTTTGTATCAATCGTTTCCTTGCCTAAAAGCTCCGACACATATTTGTGGGTGCTTTGTTCGTTGCCGCCCAAATACAGAAAAGTATCGCAGTTGCCGACAATGCTTTCCCATTGCTTTTCAAAAAGAGCTTTGAGCTGCGCCAGATTTTGCAGGATAATACTGACCGACACACCTCTGGAACGCATAACGCTCAAAATCTTATCGAAGTCATCAGGCAGGCTCACATTGGCAAATTCGTCCATAATAAAGTGGCAATGCACAGGCAGGCTTCCTCCGTATTTATGGTCTGCCAGATAGAAAAGCTGCTGAAATAACTGCGTATAAAGGATACTCACAAGAAAATTAAAGCTCGTGTCGTTATCGGGAATGAGAGCGAACAAAGCAACTTTCTTTTCGCCCAAAGAGGGCAGGTCAAGCTCATCGGTGGCGGTAAGCCCCGCAAGGCTTTCAAGGTTGAACTTTTCAAGCCTTGCGGCAAGGGTAATCTGGATACTCTTTAAGGTCTTAGCCGAGCCTGAGTGATAGTCCCTGTAATACTTCAGGGCAATATGCTCTGGGTTTACCAATTCCAGACGGTCAAACAGTTCGTCCAGAGGGCTTACATAGCTGTCATCGTCCTCACGGACTTCACCCGCACGAAGCAGCTCCATTACCATCGGGAAGTTTTGCTCATCGGGCGGTGCTTCATATTTCAGATAGAACACCAACGCCAACAGAAGCATACTTGCCGCCGTATCCCAGAATGGGTCTTGCGACTGTGAGCCTTTCGGAGTGGTCGCCTTAAACAGATTGGTTACAAGCCTTTGCACATCATTGTCATTCCGCAGATAAACAAAGGGATTGTAACAATGGCTGCGGTGCATATTGATAAGGTCAAGGACACGCACCTCATAGCCTTTCTTTTCAAGCAGTCCGCCAACATCTCGCACGATTTCACCTTTCGGGTCTAAAATTACCATTGAGGTGTTGCATTGCATTGCGTTCGGCTTACAAAAAAACCTCGTCTTTCCTGCTCCAGAGCCGCCGCACACAAGGATATTCAGATTTCGGCGGTGCTTTTTCCCGTCTAAGCCTATGCGGACATTCTGGGTGAGCAGCTTATTTGCGGACGGGTCTTTATCACGGTATTTCTTGTTCAAAGTCCCCGCATCGCCCCATTTAGCCGAGCCGTGTTCCTCACGCCTGCGGTAGTTCCTGCGTGTAGAGAAATAAATGCCGATACCCATAGCGTAGGCAAGCAAAAAAATAAGGACAGTCTTTATGCTGTCCTCACACACCGTTATTTGAAACGGATTGCCCATTGCTACGGGCAGACCTCGGATTATTTCAACCAAACCTCCACCCACATAGGGTGCTGTCATCAGGGCAAGCCATATAACAGGAACAATACCGCAGACAGAAAGGATTAAGCCCGTTTTTTTGTCATCGTTCCTCATTGCACCTGCACGGAACAACCTTGACCTTTCTGGTCGGTGCGTTGGCTACCTTGTCAATCAGCTCATCAACAGGCTCGGTGGGGCGTTCCTCCTGTATCTGCCGATTTCTCAGGTTGTTGAGCGCATTGATAACGATATTTTTATCGTACTTATCAAGTGCGATATGGTATCGTTCTTCTTTCATAAGCCGCACCTCCGATTAGCGTTCCTGCTCTTTATTCCTTGCAGGCTTGTTTTTCTCCATACTCTTATACATATCGTTCTGGATTTCACCCAGAACATCACGCATTGTACCAAGCTCTCCCTTAAATACCTGCGTATCCATTCCGTCATACTCTCTGGGCAGTCTGGAAAAATCAAAGCCTTTGGTATCCACACCGTAACGGGAACTTACCATATAGGCAACGCAAAAGGATTTGAAATCGGAAGTATCACGGCTCTCATTGTACTTAAAGTCATAAACCGCCGCAGATACTTCCTTTGCCATACTGATAAACAGCACTTCCTCAGAGAGTCCCTTTTTGACAAAGATAGTCTGCTGAGAGCTGTCATAGTAGGCAGGCAGTTCCAAGTCATCAACGGGAACGCAAGGCACGGGGCTTGCGTCAATCAAAGCCGATACAAGCACACGCATAGATTTCTGCTCCTGCGGCTGCATTCTCTCTTTTGCCGATGTTTCGGAAATGTCATATACCACTTTGGCGTTATAGGAAATACCTTTTGTACCGTCATCACGGGTATATTCCTTACTCGGCTCAAGGATAACAACTTTCTGTGCGTCCTTGTTCACATAGACACGGCTCTGCTTCCAAGTGTTGTAGTCTTTAAGCTGTGTCGCTTCGGGCATCTGTGCAGATACCAAAATAGCGTTTGCAACCGAGTAACGGTCAAAACGCCCCTGCACATCAAGATACTGACGGAAGCTGTCGCCGCTTATCATCATTTCAGCGCAGGTGTTGTCAATCATCTCATAAGCTTCCTTGCGCTGCGCCTGTTTCTGGGCTGCCCATTCCGCTTTATCAAACGGTTTGCTGCCGCCGTTAAACACATCATAAATGCTCATTCTGTTTTACCTCGTTTCTTTAGATTTGGGTTTCTTTTTCTTTCGCTGGGGCTGCTTATGCTCGGTCTTGCCTGCAGGCTGCTTCTTCGCCCTGTCAGAAGCAGAGCTTTTGTCCAGGGCAGAAGAAGTGTCCGCTTCCTGTTCTTTTCGGCTTTCCTTGATTTTCCGCAGTTCCTCTCTGACAGACGGTTTTTCGTCCGTGAGTCTAGTAGCCCCCTCTGCGGACTTCTTTGGCTGCTCTGAGATAGGCTCGGACTGAGGGGATTTTTCGGTCTTTGCCAACGAGGGGTTTTGAGCATTTTCCTCCTTCTGGATAGGCTTACCCATAAGCTCATCGAGCAGCTTGTCTTTCTCGGCTTTTTCCTGTACGCCGATGTCTGGCTCTGGCTGACCTGTTTTTTCATCTTTGGATTTCTCGGTTTCGGTAACAATAGAAGCGGTGGTTTCCGACGCCAATTTGAAGCGTTCCGCAATGCGGCTGATTTTCGATGCGTCCTCCGCACGGGCAATCACATCGACCTCCGCATTGGGGTCTTTATTTCCTCTGTCCGCAAGGACACAGTAAAGTACGCCGTACTTTTTAGCTTCCTGCGTAAACTTTTTCAGGTCGCCGTTCTTTACGGTAAAGACTTTCAGCTCCTTGCCAGAACGGAGCATATTGGTAAGCCTTGCTTTGCCCTTTGTTTTCTTTTCCTCTTTCAGAATGGAATAGAGGAGAACGGCGATGTTCTTCGCACCTGCGCCTGTGATTTTGGCTGCGACCTCAAATCCTTCCAAGCTCATTCGGACGATTTGTTCTGCCGCTTCGCCGCTTGTATTCATTCGTCATCAGCTCCTTTCGTTGTTGTTCTTCATCTGCCCGTATAGTGGATAACTTTTCTTTGAGAGCAGCGTTACGGGCTTCGATACCCTCGCACAGCCTGACCTCCTTTCGTATAACACTCAGGCGTTTGGATAAATCGGAAAGCTGCGACCGTATTGCTTCCTTTTCTTCGCCGCCTGTTTTGCGGGAGATAGAATAAAGTTCCTTGCGCTTTTGAAGCAGGTCAGTTTTTTCCGTTTCCAAAGAGCCTTTATATGACAAGAGCTGCTCTACCGTATCAATGCGATTACGGCACAGCAGCCTTGTTTCCTGTGTGATAGCTTCCATTTTCATTAAGTCGTCTTTCAAAAGATAATGAAGCCTTGCGTAATTCTGTTTTTTATTTTTAGGCAGGATACCGAGCTTGTAACAGTAGTGCAGATACAGCCCCCGCAATCCGCCGATTTTTTTAGCCCCCGTTAGAGAGCCTTTGACACGGAACACCTTGACTGTCCTTTGCGGCTCGGTAAATCTGGAGAACTTCACAGCGTAGGAGTTTTCTGTGATACGCTCCATAATCCTCTCGTTGGTATATTCTTCTCCGAGCTTATACAGCCGCTTTGGGCGTTTCCACCCCTTACCGATGACCGTCCAATATTTGCGGTTTGGGTCAAAGCTCACACGGTATCCCATTTCAGCCATAATGCGGTCAAAGTCTTTCAGCGTGAATGACTTGCTGATAGCTTCGTCCACCGCCTGTCGTGTAACATTATCCCTCGTGGGCATACCGTTTTTCTCAGCCTGATACAAAGCGTATGGCTTTTTCTTTCCGCTTGGGTGTTCAATGACGGACAGGGCATATTCACGGCAAAGCTCATCGGAACGCTGTCGTAAAAGCCGCAGGTTTGCTTTGTTGTCGTGGTAATGCTTGCCGTCCGTAAAGGATACGGAGTTTACGACAAAGTGGTTATGCAGACAGTCGGTATTTAGGTGAGTGGCAACGATAACCTGAAATCTGTCGCCCCACATCTTTTGGGCAAGTTTTACACCGACCTCGTGCGCCTGCTCTGGCGTAACCTCACCGTGCTTAAAGCTCTGGAAACCGTGATAGCAGACAATCTCGCTTTCATCGTTCCATTGCGCTTTTGCAATCATCATTTCATCTCTGGCGGTGGTGGGGTCGCAGTTTACGCCTGTGACAAAATAACGCTGCTCGGTCTTATCCTTGTTGGTGGCATATTCCATTACATCGACCATAGCCTGCAAATCCGCTTCGGTGTATTTGGGATTAGCTGTCTTTTCGGGATTTTCCGTATAATCTATGGGGTGGTCGAGCCTGCCACGCACATCCCATATTTCACAGACTGCCATTACGGTGCTTTTCTTGGAAGCAGATATTTTTTTCGGACAGCGATTTGAAACTCGTGCCACCTTTGCGCTTCCTCTTTCAGCATCGGAGCGTCCACAAAGTTCAGGGCGTTGGCTTTTGCCGCAAGCTGATTGATACGGTTGCCGATGGCAGACAGCTCACGCATCATTTTATAAAACTCTGGGTCAGGCTTTTCGCAGAGCCGATAGCCTTTTACCATTCCTCTCAGGAACGCTTCTTTTGAGCAGCCTGATTTTTTTACGAGAGAGTAGAGCTGTTCGGCTTCTTCCTCAGTCAAGCGGAAAAGTATCTGCACATTTCGTTTTCGCATTTTTCACTTCCTCTCTTTCTGCTGCGGGGTGGATAGGGGTTGACCCCTAACAAGCGAATTTGGATAACCAAATTCAGTGCTTGGTAAGACATTACTCGTTGCACTCGTCCTCACACATACATTCTCCGCACACGGGACAGAAGTACGGACAGTCCGAACAACATTCGTCCTCGTTCCTTCTTCTTCGTCGGTATCTTCAGCACCGTCCTCGCAAGACTCGTTGATTTTGGCTTCACCGCAGATAAAATCCTCATCGGTAAAGTTGATAAGGTCGGTATCGAACAGGATAATTTCGGTCTTTGCCTTTGCCTGTTCTGCGCTTTCAGCACAAACAGAAATGGTCTTTTCATAATGGGCAGTCAGGGTTACATCATACTTTTTCAATGGTTATTTCCTCGCTTTCAACATTTAATTTTTTGGTTTGTCGTATTATTCTTCGGGTCAAAATCTGCGGACAATCAACGGGCATCACTCCTTTCACGGCTTGAAATCGGTCTTGCAATCCCCAGATGGGATAATAAAAAATCGTTGAAGTCCTTACCGACAGGCGGCGGCTCATCAACGATTTTGTAGTCTTTCTGCAAAAGTTCTTTGAGGGCGGCGGTACAAAGCCTGCCCGTTCTGTCATTGTCCAGATGCAGAAAAATAGTCTTGATATGTGGATTTGCTTTCAAAAAGGTGGTTAGGGCTATGGGGATTTTGCTTTCCTTAATCTCTTTCTTAGGCTGATACACACCCGAAAGAGAGAGCAGATTTTCCGATTTATAGTCCTTTCCCTCACACTTTAGATAGGTGGCGTAGGACAGTAAATCAATAGCAGCTTCAAATAAATGCACGGTATCACTCGGTTTGTCTGCCAGAAGTCGGAACGAATACCGCTTGTCGCTGCCAGAAGCGTCGCCCTTAAAAGAGCTTCCAATCGTGCCACGGTAGGCGGCATACTTGGGTGTTCCGCTTTCGTCCTTTCCGATAAATACAACATTGTGATACTTGGAGCTTTCAAAAATTGTACCGTCCAAAATACAGTCCTGTATGATTGAAAGGTCAATCCCACGCCCGAAAAGGTACTCGGTCACTCGGTTACAGTCCTTATTTTTCGGCGGTAAAAGCAGTTCCTTCGGCTCATCTTTAGGAGTAGGGACAGGCGGCGGCTTCCAGTCCGCTGTGATACCCGTAAGCAGTTCTACGGCTTCTACAAAGCTGTATTCCTTAACCTTAATGAGATAATCAAGGGCAGAAACACCGCCGAAACCTCTCGACCACCAATACCATTTGCCATTGGAAATCTTCAAGCTGTCGTGTTCTCTCGTACAGTAAACTTTGTCTGTCACACGCTTCAGATTGTTCGGCTCATACCGTTGCAGATAGGATAGCAAGTCCATTTGCCGTGCCTGCTCAATCACGGCAGGGTCAAGCTGCACATAAGGTCGGTTAGTTCTCATTCAATAAAATCACCTCCAGAAATAGAAAAAGCCGAGAGATTTTCGTTAAGTGAAAACCACTCGGCTATGTAAAATGAAAATTATTGTTGAGGTTATAATTTGTATATCAAATTATTCTTTATATACATTATCTCAAGCCCATTATCAGCTAAATACCGCATCACCTTTCTAATATGCGCTAAATGGAAACGCATCTTAAGAACATTTTCGTCTACTTTTGCATTCTCAATGTAAGTATGAGCAGTATATTTTTCTTTACCATCATGCACAGTATGTTCAATCGGTGCTAACAAGAATTTATATTCCGATATAGCGTTAAAATCATTTGAAAATGATTCGCTGATAATTGTATAGCTTCCAGACTGCTGTATAGTTTGAGTATCCATTGAAAGCCTATCTTGCAATGCCTCTAAAGCCATTGCATACATAATATAAGGACTATTTTTACCTTTTAATCTAAAAATCTTTTTATCATTGTAATATAGCTCATAAGAAACAAGCTTTCCGTATGGTAAAAATTGCATTTCTGTGGTTTTTACTGTTTCATCCGTAGAATAAACGCTCTTTATTCTTACTCCTTTAGGAAAAACATAACTGACACATCCAAGCATTTCATCCAATTTAGACTTTGTCAAGTCAGAAAGTTCAATTTTTCCTTTTTTATCTTTTAAATACTCCGCATTAAACAGCATCCAATAGCCTTTAATTGAAATTGCAAAATATAAATCCAATCCATATTGCCTTGCATAGTCAATTCTTTTTTGCAAGTTTCCCATACTAATAGAGTATTTTTCTTTCTCAGTATGCTTTATCTCCAACATAAACTTATTTCCATTTTGCAATTCTACGAGCAAATCAGAAGTCGCTGTCTTTAATAATTGAGATACGCCTTCATCAAATGCGGTAATATTTTTGCAGACATTCATAAACAGAAGAATGAGAAGAAATTCATCTTCTTTGTTTTTACCAACTAAACGCCTTTCAATTTCTTCTAATTCCATTCCCAGAGTATTTGCCAAATTTTCTTGTTGCTCTTTATCTAAATAAGGCATCATTTGTTGAAATGCTATTATTTTATTAAAATCCGACATAATGCCACCTCTATTTGATTTATTGTATATTGTATAGTGTATCATAATTCAAAGAAAAATTCCATCTTTACTATGTAAAAGCGGCATCAGCTTCACGCCAATGCCGCCTTTGTCGCTTATAATATTCCTGCTTTTTTGAGATACCCAACGCTGTCATAGCAACCACGGAAGTAAACCGACTGCAATTCCATATCGGTAAGCCTGTTTTTTAACTCCGTCACTTTAATAACTGCTGTACATTCTTCCTTTGTTAGCTCCGCTGCCTGTTCTGTATCAAACAAACCCAATACCTTCGGATACTGCTGATATAAACTCTCAATCTCGTTCTGAACAGCTTTATATTCCTCGTTCTCCTTAGAAAGATGAGCAATAACAGAGCTTAAATACTCATTAAAAATGTTGCTGTGGGTATCTACAAAGGTTTCAAATCTGAACTCTCCAGACATTTTTTGCACCTCCGACTTGTTCTATCTGTCATTATTATACTGCCCCAAATAATGCAATACAAATCTGCAAACCGTTTTATCTCTCACGATTTGCACATTTTCTTTCGGGCTGTTCCTCGGTTTGTTCTGGCTCTGCGTCAAGCACGACAGGGTCTTTTTTATCCAGATTTAGCTCGATATTGAGAGCGTTCAGCCGTTCCGACTTTTCTTTCAGTTCTTCCTCAAAGGTAAATGGCTTTTGCACCTCGACTTTTGCGGTTTCAATCTGTGCGATAGTTTCCGCCCGTTTGGTCTGTGCGGCTTCCAATCGTGCGGGGAGCTTGGCAAGCTCGTTTTCAATTCGGGTCAGGTTTCCTAAAGGGTCAGAGCCTAATTCCACTTTGTATTTTGCTTTCCCGCAGAGGTTAAGGCAGTAATGAGTACCCACCGTATCATAGAAAATCTCCATTTTGAAACCACGATATGAGCCGATTTCGATAGGTGCGGACAAGGGATATTCCTTGCAAATCGCAAGGAGCATTTCACCTGCGGCGGCTTTTTCGGTGTAGCTGATACCACGCAAGGTCATCGGACAGAACTTTTCCTCGCCCTGCGGCTTGTGCTGTTCGGCAAGAGCTGTGTCGGCTTCGTAGCAGACAATACGCTGTTCATACTCCGCAATAGTCTGAGGGAAGTGTTTGAGTATTCTGTCCTCAAGGTCGTAATGCTCGGATAGATAGCTTTGTTTCAGCACTTTGAGCTTGGAAACCTGAATGTCTAAGTCCATTTTTTCCTTAAAACGCTCGTCGCCTGTGGCAAGCATTTTGACCTCCGCAAAAGACAAAGCAACCTCGTCCACATCTTCGGCAGAACGGACAGGGCTTTTGCTCGTCATTATCTGGGATATGAATTTCTGTTTGCTTTCTACCAACTGATAGAGATAAGCGTCAAAGGTCTGCTCGGTTACATAGCGGTAAACCTCAACCTCTGGGAACATATTTCCCTGTCTTTCAATACGCCCTTGCCTTTGTTCAAGGTCGCTTGGTCGCCACGGACAGTCCAAATTGTGAATGGCTATGAGCCTGTCCTGAACATTCGTGCCTGCGCCCATTTTTGGGGTAGAGCCTAACAATACACGGACTTCGCCGCTTCGTACCTTTGCGAACAGTTCTTTTTTCTGTGCGTCTGAGGTTGCTTCGTGGATAAACCGTATCTGCTCGGCAGGGATACCACGGGCAACCAATTTCTCACGCACATCATCGTAGATGTTAAATGTGCCGTCATTCTTAGGAGTGGAGAGGTCGCAAAAGACAAGCTGCGTAGCTTTTGTGTCGGCGTATTCCTCCCAGATACGGTACACATTGTCGATACAGGCGTTGACCTTGCTGTTCGGGTCGTCTGGCAGCATCGGGTCAATCATTCTCTGGTCGAGAGCAAGATTGCGCCCGTCATTGGTGATTTTGAGCATATTATCAACATTCGGCTCTACAAGCCTTGCCCTGACTTTTTCAGCTCGGCTTGCAAGAGCAGCTACCATTTCGGTCTGTATCTCGCTCGGCTTGGTCTTGATATTGTGGTAATTTACTTTCGGCACGGGGAGTTTTAACATATCGGCGGTCTGTATATCCGCCACCTCACGGAACATCAACATCAGCTCTGGCAGATTAAAAAACTTGGCAAAGCGTGTCTTAGCTCGGTAGTTTGTTCCCTCTGGGGCAAGCTCCAGAGCCGTTACAGTTTCTCCAAAAGTAGAAGCCCAACTGTCAAAATGCTGCAAGCCGTTCCGCAGTAAGGTATCATACTGCAAATACCGTTGAACAGAATACAGCTCTACCATTGAATTGCTGATAGGCGTGCCTGTTGCGAATATTGTCCCTCGGTTGCCTGTGATTTCGTCCAGATAACGGCATTTCATAAACAGGTCGCTTGATTTTTGAGCTTCGGTCTGGGCAATGCCGCCGACATTCCGCATTTTCGTGTAGAGGTAGAGGTTCTTGTAAAAATGGCTCTCATCAATAAAAAGCCTGTCAATACCGAGCTGTTCAAAGTCGATTACCGTGTCCTTGCGCTTGGTATCGTTGAGCTTGTCGAGCTTTGCTTTTATCCCTTTTCGGGTTTTCATAAGCTGCTTGACCGTGAACTGTTCTCCTTTGCTCGCCTGCACATCATCAATACCACGCTCAATATCATCGAGCTGCTGTTCGAGCTGTTCCCGTTGCCGTTCAATGCTCATCGGGATTTTTTCAAACTGACTATGCCCGATAATGATCGCATCATAATCGCCTGTGGCAATGCGGGAACAGAACTTTTTGCGGTTTCCCGTTTCAAAATCCTGCTTTCGTGTCACAAGGATATTGGCACTCGGATACAGACGCAGATACTCAGAAGCCCATTGACCGACAAGATGATTTGGAACAACGAACATCGCTTTATTGCAAAGTCCGAGCCGCTTGCTTTCCTGTGCGGCGGCTACCATTTCAAAGGTCTTTCCCGCACCCACCTTATGGGCAAGGAGAGTATTGCCGCCATAGAGGATATGAGCGATAGCGTTTACTTGGTGCGGTCTTAGGGTGATTTCTGGGCTGATGCCGCCGAAAGTAATATGACTTCCATCGTACTCACGGGGACGGACGGAATTAAAAGTGTCATTGTAATACCTGACAAGGCGGTTTCTCCGTTCTGGGTCTTTCCATATCCAATCCTGAAACGCCTGTTTGATTGCTTCCTGTTTTGCCTGTGCCGCCGTGGTTTCCTTTGCGTTGAATACGGCTTTTTTGTTTCCGTTCTCGTCATACACATAATCAAAAATACGGGTATCACGGAGATTTAGAGTATCCTCAATAATACGATAGGCGGAAGCCCTCTTTGTACCGTAGGTGCTGTCCGCCTTTACATTTCCGTAATCGGAACTCTTATTCTCAATAAACCAATCGCCGTTAATCGGGGTATATCTTACCCTGATACGGCTTTGTGCATAGCTTGACGGAGTTAAAAGCTCCATTACAAACCTTTGAATATCCTCCTGCGGTATCCAAGTCGTACCCAGACGGACAGAGATTTCAGCCGCCGACAGGTCTTGCGGTATGATCTGCTTTAAGGCTTGTGCGTTGACCGCAAACTCTGGATTTTCCTTTGCTGCGGCTTCGGCTGTTATGAGTTTGGCTCTTACATTGCCAGACAAATACTCATCGGCAGTTACATACTGAGCAGGCTCGGTTGCGGGGATACGGAAGATAACGCCCTGCAAGTCCTTAATGATTTCTTCTTTCGGTTTGCCTGTGAGCTGTTCCATATAGGGCAGGTCAACACGGGCTTTTTCACCGATAGACAAGGCAAGAGCTTCGCTTGCGGTTTCAACGGAAGTGATTTCACGGTGGGGCTTTATCGTCCTTTTCGTAAACATATCCGCTTTTCTTTTGAAATTGCCCTCATCGTCAAGCACCTCCAGAGAACACAAAAGGAAGTAACTCTCGTCCGATGCAAAAGCGAGATAGTTTCCTCGGTTGTTGATTAGTCCATACTGCTTCGTAAAGCTGTCATACAAACGATTTAGATTTTCCTGTTCGGTGTGTATCAAATCATCGGGGTAGTCCTCGGTCTGATACTCTATGAGCTTTCTCACGCAATCACGGATTTGGATAAGTCCCTTGATACGGTTTTCTGCGGTAACAGACGCCGCCGCAGGGGTCATACGGTCATCTTCTCTGAAATAAACCTTGCCGTCCACCAACGCATACGAGAAGTTTCGCACATTCGGGTCGGCGGGAATAGAAGCGTCCTGCCCGTCAGAGATTTCATCAAGCTCGTTTTCGTACTCTGGGATTTCTCCCTGAATGTTCTGAACAGCGTTATGAAGCAGCTCCGACAAAGGTATATCCTGATAGGCTTTGCAGGCGGAGTCAAAACCAAAGCGTGTGCTTTCCATTTTCATCTCGCCTAAAATCATCTCTGGGTGCTGCACAAAATAAGAGTTCATCTTAATTCCGTTCTCATCGGTATCAAGATGAACCCAATCCGGCTCAATATCTATCAGTCTGTCACGCTTTTGCAGGATAAGAATATCCGAAACGACTTCCGTTCCTGCATTACCCTTAAAGGTATTATTCGGCAATCGAATTGCTCCAAGAAACTCTGCTCTCTGTGCAATATACTTTCGTACTGCTAAAGTTTCCTTATCCATTGTGCCTTTACTCGTTACAAGAGCCATCACACCGCCGGGTCTTAACTTATCAAGGGACTTGGATAGCGATAGGTAATCCTTTGAAGTTATCTTCGGATTTTCCCCCGCTCCACACC
>OIWU01000191.1_pt1 | contig 84904 bp, 63 predicted proteins | sample 1587711 | NCBI WGS metagenome assembly OIWU01 (sample SAMEA3888909, study PRJEB22519) | human gut metagenome | biome: human gut; feature: human-associated habitat; material: faeces | place: Denmark | collected 2010 | reverse complement strand
TGCAAATCTGCCTGCGCTTTTATTCTTTTTACAAAAAAACTCGATATTCAACCTAAAATTTATTTTTTTATTCGTCCTTTTATTTTAGAAAACATTGCGACTGCTGTTTCATCCTTAAATATAATAAGAAGCAGCGTTCCAATCAAACCAAAAATTATCGCCGTGGCTGCAACCGGAATTCCGTATGAGATAAACCTGTTGTGTCCGGCAAAGGCGTTTAAAAGCCATGGACGCGCAAAATATGTAGGGCAGGCTGCCGTTATGCTGAATGCAATCATTCTGATTATGAATGCAATCATTTTTTTTGCTATTCCTGCGGCATCTATGCTGTTCAGTTTTTTCATAAAAATAAAAAGAAACAGCGTGTTTACTGAGCTTGCCAGCGTAAGGGCAAGGGCGATTCCGTTTCCTTTCATCGGGAAAGCCAGCGCGATTGCAAGCGCTATGTTTACGCCGAAACAGATGATTCCCGCCAGAGTTGGAAGCTTTGTGTTTCCCTGCGCATAAAACGCCGGGCTTAAAATCCGGTTTGCGGCGATAAAGAAAAGGCCTGCGATGTGGAACCTGAATACGTTCAGAGTCATCTTTACGGATTCATCATCAAAACTTTTTGTCTTGTACACAAGCGAGATAAGGTCTTTTCCGCATACGAGCGAGTAGAATGTTACCGGAATGCAGATCAGCGCGATGATTTTTATTGCCTGGACAAGCATGGCGTTGAACTCTTCCCATTTTTGCCTTTTTGCGAGTCCGCTGAGGTCTGGAAGAATTACAGTTCCGATTGAAACGGCGAAAATTCCAAGAATCAGTTCCTGAAGCCTGAGCGAATATTGCAGGGATGAAACCGTTCCTGTCCCTGTGTTTCCTGCAAGCGCAGTTGAGACTACATCGTTCAGCTGGTAGGCTGCCATTCCGATTATTGTAGGAACAATCAGCGAGACTACTTTTTTTGTTCCCGGATTTGAAAATGCGTTTCGGAGTCCGGTAAGAGTTGTCTTCCAGCCTGTTCGTTTTATGAAAGGCCACTGAAAAAGCGCCTGGACGCAGCCTCCTGTTATCACACCGAAACTCATCGCGCGGGCCGCAAGCGCTTCCTGCGGAAGTCCGTCAGGATTCGGGAGCTGGGGCGTAAGAATGTACGTTATGGCTACTACAACCGCGTTGAAAAGTACAGGAGTGAATCCGCTTGGCGCAAAAATATTGCAGCCGTTCAGAATTCCCTGAAAGAACGCCGCGATGGAAACGACGAACAGGTACGGAAACATTATTTTTGTAAGAAGCGATGCTTCTGCAAGAATCGACGCGTCCGCATTTGATTTAAAGAAAAGCGGCACTATAAAACGTGAAAGTATGATTCCCAGAACCGTTACGATTGCCGTAAGGAATGAGACAAGGGTGAGCGTTGAAGAGATGAACATCTGCGTTTCTGCGTGCTTTTCGCTGGAATTTTCTTCTTCCAGATAGCCGCGGAATGTTGGAATGAAGGCCACGGAAATGCTGTTTTCTGCAAAAAGCCGCCTGAACAGGTTTGGTATCATGAATGCGATTCCGAATGCGTCCGCATAGGCGCTTGTTCCAAGAAAGGCCGCTTTGGTCATTTCCCGGACAAGGCCCATTATTCGCGAGGCGAATGTCATAAGCGAAAGCGCCAGCCCGGATTTAAGTAGGGATTTTTTTTTGATGTCTGCCATTTGTGTAAGTGTAGCCGAGTTATGGTTTTTGTTCAATTTGCCCTGGTTCGCGCTGGATTGCCGGACTTTCAGAATTTTCCTAGCCCCGATTGCACGGAAAGACCGGAATGGAGCGGCTGCGGAATGAGGACTTGCAGTAAAAGAGGGTCGCGTGCGGAAGGTGCGCGCTCTTCTAATTCTGAATTACCAATTGCAAATTTACAGTTTCGCGTTTATATTTTAGTAGTGATATTGGCTTGAATTATCAGGTTTTAGAGTGAAGGATTTAATGGAAACAACAAAAAAAACTGAAAACGAAAATTTACCGGTTAGAATTGGAATTGATATTGGTTCGACGACTGTAAAAATTGCTGTTCTGGATGACAATGACAGGCTTATTTATGGTGACTATCAGCGTCACCGTGCGGATATACGAAATACAATTATTTCTGTTGTTACTACGGCTTTTGACAAGATTACGGGTTTATTACCTCTTGGGGAAGACCAGCCTTTGACTGTGAAAGTTACTGGTTCGGGCGGGCTTTCTGTTTCGCAGTGGCTGAACGTGCCGTTTATTCAGGAAGTTGTAGCGGCCACCACGGCTGTAAAGAAATTGATTCCGCAGACTGATGTTGTGATTGAGCTTGGCGGCGAGGACGCGAAGATTACTTATTTTACCGGCGGCGTTGAGCAGCGTATGAACGGAACTTGCGCCGGCGGAACTGGTGCGTTTATTGACCAGATGGCGGCGCTGCTTGAAACTGATGCGGCCGGCTTGAATGAGCTTGCAAAGGGCTTTAAGACGATTTACCCGATTGCGGCGCGTTGCGGTGTTTTTGCCAAGACTGACATCCAGCCGCTTATAAACGAGGGCGCGCGCAGGGAAGATATTGCGGCTTCCATTTATCAGGCTGTTGTGAACCAGACGATTTCCGGGCTGGCGTGCGGAAAGCCAATCCGCGGACACGTCGCGTTTTTGGGCGGTCCGCTTCATTTTATGGATCAGCTGCGCCAGCGTTTTATTGACACTTTGAAATTAAAGGATGACGAGATAATTGTTCCGGAGGATTCTCAGCTTTTTGTCGCGGCTGGTTGTGCTTTCAGCGCGGAAAGAAAATTTAACGGCGAGGGTGCTGTTGATTTTCATTTTCCTACGGTGAAGGAATTCCGGGCTGGGCTGGACAATCTTGTTGGCGCGGAGCTTAGCGAGGTTCAGCGTCTTGAGCCGCTTTTTACGGATGCGAATGAGCTTGAGGAGTTCAGGAAGCGCCATGCGGAAGAAAAGGCGATGCGCGGAAGTCTTGAGGATGCCCGCGGTCCGGTTTTTCTGGGGCTTGATTCCGGCTCGACAACCACAAAGGCGGTTCTTATAAACCAGAAGGGCGAGATTATCTGGGATTTTTATTCGCACAATATGGGAAATCCGGTTGAGCTTGCGGTGAAAATGCTTAAGGAGCTTTACAGGAAGCTTCCGAAAGATGTTTATATTGCGCGCGCTGTTTCTACAGGTTACGGCGAGGCTTTGTTCCAGGCGGCGTTCGGCGTTGATTCCGGCGAGGTTGAGACGATTGCGCATTTCCGCGCGGCGGATTTTTTTGTTCCGGGCGTTGAATTCCTTCTGGATATTGGCGGCCAGGACATGAAGTGCCTTCGTATGAAGGACGGCGCGATAACTTCGATTCAGCTGAACGAGGCTTGTTCTGCCGGCTGCGGTTCGTTCCTTGACAACTTTGCGAACACGATGGGAATGGACGTAAAGGAGTTCGGAAAAATAGCGCTTATGGCGGAAAAGCCTGTCGACCTGGGCTCGCGCTGCACTGTTTTTATGAACAGCCGCGTTAAGCAGGCGCAGAAGGAAGGCGCTTCGGTTGCGGATATTGCGGCCGGACTTTCCTATTCTGTAATTAAAAACGCTCTGTTCAAGGTTATAAAACTTAGAAAGGCTAGCGATATTGGCACGAAGGTTGTTGTTCAGGGCGGAACGTTCTTTAATGACGCGATTCTGCGCGCTTTTGAGAAAATCGCCGGTGTTGAGGTTTTCCGTCCGGATGTGGCAGGTCTTATGGGCGCTTACGGTTCTGCGCTTATCGCTTACGACCAGTGGGTTGACCTTACTGCGCCAAAGCCTGATGAAGAGCCGGGGACTCCGCGCCATGAGCTGCGCTCAAAAATCGCTTCGTACGATGAGCTTGAGAAATTCCATGTTGACCTGGAGCTCCGCCGCTGCGGAAAATGCCAGAATAACTGTCTTTTGACAATCAATAAATTTTCAACCGGAACTGAGACCCGCACGTTTATTACCGGAAACCGCTGCGAGCGCGGGCTTGAGGTTGAAGGAAACGTTATTGACGCTTCAAATAAAAAGAACACAAAAGTTGATGATGTCGGCGAGAAAATGCCGAATCTTTTTGACTGGAAATACAAGCGGCTCTTTGGCTATGTTCCATTAAGGCCGGAAGACGCTCCGATGGGCGATGTGGGAATTCCGCGCGTCCTGAATATGTATGAAAATTATCCGCTGTGGTTTACGTTCTTTACAAGGCTTGGATTCCGCGTTGTGCTTTCTCAGCGTTCCTCAAAAACGGTATACGAAAAAGGGATTGAAACCATTCCTTCTGAGTCGGTATGTTATCCGGGAAAGATAAGCCACGGCCATCTTGTCTCGCTTCTTCAGCGTGGCGTGAAATTTATTTTCTATCCATGCGCTCCATACGAAAAGCAGGAGGATTCAGGCGCTGGAAATCATTATAACTGTCCGATTGTAACGAGCTATCCGGAAGTGCTGCGCAACAATATTGACGAGCTGCGGCAGGATTCTTCTATTACATACATGGATCCGTTCCTTCCGATTTATGATAAGCCGCGCCTTAAGGAACGACTCTGCGAGGAGCTTTTGCCAAAGTTCCCGGCTCTTACGGAAAAAAAGATAAATGAAGCCGTTGACGCGGCCTGGAAAGAGCAGGAAAAATACCGCCATGATTGCCAGCAGGCAGGCGAAGATGCTCTTGAGCAGATGATCCGCGCAGGCGGAAACGGAATTGTTCTTGCCGGACGGCCTTACCATCTGGATCCGGAAATCAACCACGGAATCCCGGAAATGATAAACGCGCTCGGTCTTGCGGTCTTTACGGAAGATTCGGTTGCGCACCTTGGCTCGATTGAGCGTCCTTTGCGCATTATTGACCAGTGGGTTTACCACAACCGTTTGTACCGCGCCGCTTCGTTTGTAAGCGAAATGCCGGATCTGGAGCTGGTTCAGCTTACTTCGTTTGGCTGCGGCCTTGATGCGGTTACGGCGGATCAGGTTGACGAAATCATGCGGGCAAAGAACCGTATGTACACGCTTATAAAAATTGATGAAGGCTCAAACCTTGGCGCTGTGCGGATAAGAATCCGCTCACTGATTGCGGCTGTGAAGGAACGCCAGCGTCACCACAGGAAAATTCCTCCAAAGCGTTCTGCGGCTTACCAGCGTCAGGTCTTTACAAAGGAAATGAAGTACACGCACACAATTATCGGACCTCAGATGTCGCCTATTCATTTCCGTATTTTGCAGAAGGCGTTCCAGGCTGAAGGCTATAATTTTGTTGTTCTGGACGCAGTTGATCCAAAGGCTGTTGAAGCCGGACTGAAGTACGTTAATAACGATGCCTGCTATCCTTCCATTCTGGTTGCGGGGCAGATGATTTCTGCGCTTGAGTCCGGAAAATACGACTTGAACCACGTTTCCCTGATTATAACGCAGACCGGCGGCGGCTGCCGCGCTACAAATTATATTGGATTTATACGCCGCGCGCTGAATGATGCAGGCTGGGGTCATATTCCTGTTATTTCTTTGAGCGCCCAGGCGTTTGAGTCAAATCCGGGATTCAAAGTTACTCCGACGTTGCTGCACAGGCTTCTTATATCGATTATTACCGGAGACCTTTTGATGAGGGTTCTTTACAGGACTCGTCCTTACGAGGCTGTTCCGGGAAGCGCGAACGCCCTGTACGAAAAATGGTCGGCGTATGCGGAAAAACAGGTTAAGTCGCTTTCAATCCATGGCTACCACAAGATGCTTAAAAACATTGTGAAGGAATTTGACAATCTTCCTTTGAAGCCGATAAAGAAGCCGCGCGTCGGGGTTGTCGGTGAAATTCTTGTGAAATTCCATCCTACGGCAAACAATAATATTGTTGATACGATTGAACGCGAGGGCGCGGAATGTGTAATGCCGGATTTAACGGATTTCTTCTTCTATACATTCTCGACCGGCATTTTCCGCCACGAGCAGCTTGCGTTCCCTAAGAAAACCGAGCGCAATGCAAAGCTTCTTGTCTGGTTCCTGGAGCTTTACAGAAGCAAGATGAAGAAGTATCTCCGCCAGAGCCGGCGCTTTGATCCGCCAAGCTCAATTTATGATTTGATGAAGGGCGTTGACGACATCGTTCAGCTTGGAAATATTACCGGAGAAGGCTGGTTCCTTACGGCGGAAATGGTCGAGCTGATTCATTCGGGCGCGCCGAGCATTGCGTGCGTTCAGCCTTTTGCGTGCCTTCCGAACCACGTTACCGGAAAGGGAATGATAAAGGAGCTCCGAAGGCGGTTCCCGGGCGCGAATATTTCTGCGATTGACTACGATCCGGGCTCTTCGGAAGTAAACCAGCTGAACCGGCTTAAGCTTCTGCTTTCAAACGCTCCTGCCGGGCGGCATCCTGACGAGAATGATGACGGAGTTATTGTGAATCCGGATGGAACTAAGACCCGTCCGATTGTAAAGCTTGCGGAAGGCGCGGCGACGTTTACGGACACTGAGCCGGTGAATGTTGCCGATGTTCCTTTGGAGCAGGGCGGTGTTGAGACAGTTTCTGAAATTGTTATGAAGTCGGAAAACTGAAAAATCGGGTTTTGCGGGGATATACGGAGATAATATGAAAAAAATTGTTTCAGGAGTTTTATTCAGCCTGTTTGTTCTGCCGGTCTTTGCGCTTTACAACAGTTTTGGTGTGCCGGACTCTTCTGAAATCCGCAAGGAGCTTGTTGAGTCCTGGTTTGAGGCGCCTTTGCAGAATGTTCGTATGAACCGCCCGGAAATCCGTACAAACAGCGTAGGGCAGAAGTTTCAGATTCGTATGGAAGAAACGGAAGATTCTTTCAATATTTTTGTCGCGCCATACGCCCGGATAGAAGTGGACGTTTATTCAGACAAGGGAAAAACTACGGAAGTCCAGGATATTTATCCGGGTGATGCGCCGGGCAGCTGGCTTCTTGTGCGCGACAAGAAATCCGGGAAACCTTTAAGGATTCGTTATTATTTTGCGGCGGACAGCGAGGTTTTTGTTCAGTTCTTGCCGTCCGGCAAGACAGCGTTGTGCGACTATCTTATTTTTGGCTGTTATGCCGCGAAAGGTGTTCCAACCGGACTTCCGTTCGGGCGTTTTTATTCTTCTTCGTTTGAGCAGGTTGTGCGCTGGACTGAAAATTCTCTTCCGTGGCAATACATGCAGATTCATCCGGATGATTACCATGCGGTCCAGCAGATGGCAAATGTTCTGAAAGAGCGGAATCCGGATGTGATTTTTGTTGACGACGCGATGTATGACGATGAGGGAAAGCCTGTCTACATTTCTTCCGGAAAACCCAGAAAAACCGGTGAGTTGGAAGAAGGAAAAATTTCTGTCTCCGGAGCAGGATATTTAAAATGGATTGCTGACGGAATTATAGAACCGCTTGCCGGCGCCCGCTTAAAACGCGATCCTTTGCTTGAACCGACTGTTGAATACAAAAAAACAGGCTTTCAGGGAATTCTCAGCGAAAAATATGCGATTTCATTTTCGCTCGATTGGGTAAGAAATCTTGCCAGCGGTGTGATTTCCGTACGGACCGGAAGAAATTATCTTTACAAAGATTCCGGCGTTGATGTGACGATTGAGCCGTTTTGCGCGGAACTTACAGAAAAAGGAATTCGGAATTCTTTCGGCTACATTGAAAACAGCGGATATTCGGTAAAAATGCTGAAACCGCTTCTTTACGTTCTGGCGGCTCAAAATCCGCAGCTTTTTTATTTCGGGGCAATACGCGAGACGGACAGGCGAAGCCCGGAAGTAAAAATCTTTAATGAATGCTGCGCGTTTTTTCCGTATTTTGACAGCCAGAAACGCTTTAAATGCGAAGTGTTCAAGGACGGCTCGCAGATGTCCTTTGAAGAATTCTTCAGCAGGTACTGTCTTGATTCTGTTATGCTGGTGAAGCTTCACGCCGCAGAAGAATTTTATCCTGCGGACTGATTTTATGCGGACTGATTTTATAGACTTTTGACATTTTCTGAATTATTATTTATGGATATGAAAAAGTTTTTTTTATTAATTTTATTGCCTTTTTTTGCAATTGATTTTTTTGCGCTGGAAACCGATGTTTCTGTTTTTAATGAGCTTTCCTCAGCTTATAACAGCGGTTTTTATCCGGGCGCGGTTCAATATGCGGACAGACTTTCTTCTGAATTTCCTGATTCTGCGTACATCGGCTCTGCGCTTGCGTTGAAAGGGGAATGCCTTGTGCGCCTTTCTGATTTTGACGCGGCCTACGAAGTCCTATGCGCCGCGGAAAAGCTGGATTCAGATCCGGAGCTTAAGAAATCCACTAAATACTGGCTTGCCAGAATTTTTGACCATAAAAAAAATTATTCCGGGGCGTTGAGCCTTTACCATGAATATTGCGCCATAGCCGGCGAGAAGGGAAAATATTTTGCGGCCGCGATTTTTGATTCCGGTCAGGTTTTCTACAGGACTTCGGATTTTAAAAACGCGGTTTTGAATTTTGAATATGTTGTGTCTAACGGCGGACGTTATTCGGATTCAGACTATTATTCTGCGCTCCTAAAGCTTGCGGATTCCTATAATAAGGCTGGAAAACCAAAAAAAACAATCCGGCTTTATTCAAAAATAGAAAAAGAAAAAATACCTTCCGTAGTCCATTACGCTTTTATTGAATATACCGGAGACGCCTTTTATGCGTTGAAAGATTACAGGGCTGCATACGACAATTACTGCGCGGTTTTAAAAAGCGGAGAAAAGACTCTTGCGGCGAATGCGCTGAAAAAAGCGTACAATGTTTCTTCCGGGCACAAAAAGGAAGTCGGGCTTGAGCCGGGAACTGTTCTTCAGGATGCGCAGAAAAATTTAAGCGACTCCCCGGAGCTTCTTGCGGATTTCTGGACGCGCCTTGGAACGGATTCCTATTTTGACGGAAATTTAAAAAAGGCTTCTGAATATTTTGACGAGGCTGAAAAATATGTTGATTCAAATTCGGGAATAAGCGAACTGATTGAAATGTACCGTGCGGAAATAACTTGCGGAAAAAATCCTACGGCAAATTCCGCAAGACAGGCAGAAATTCAACTTGCCGCGGCGCAAAAAAAACAGGCGGAAATGAAAAATCCTGAATATCAGAAAGACTACTATAGCCTTCTGGCGAAATATGCCGCTTATCAGGAAAACTGGGAAGATGTGAAAAAATATGCGCCGCTTGGCAACCCTGAAAATGAACGCACTAAGTTCTATCTTGCGCTTGCCAGCTACAGGACAGGAAATTATTCCGCCGCGGAAAAACTTCTTGAGTCTTCAAAAAATGAGCTTTATGCGCTTTCCCTTGCGCGTGGACAAAAACTTAAGGATTCTGCCTCGGTCTATCAGAGCTTTGAAAAAGAAGGAAAACTTTCCCCGGAAGAAAGGCTTAACTATTCAAAAGTGCTTATTCTTTCCGGTCGCTATAAAGAAGCGCAGATTCAAGCCGCAAAGTCCGGTCTTAATGAGGGAAAATATATTCTGGGGCTTGCCCAGTTCAATACAAGAAGCTGGCCTTATGCGGAAGAAAGCTTCGCTTCATTCATAAAAAACGCGGACAGAAGGAATGCCGGCCAGGCGATGGAAATTTCCTACGCGCTGTTTTATCAGGGATATTCACAGTACAGGCAGGGAAAATCCAAGGATGCGTTTTCTAATTTGAATACTTTTGTGGCTCAATATCCTTCCCATGAGCTTTTGTGGAATGCCCTTATGACAGCGGCAAACTCTGCGATTCAGATGGAAAAATACTCTGATGCCGCAAAAATGGCGGAAAAGGCCGTAAAATCCGCAAGTACAACGGAAAATAAAGAAGACTCGGTTCTTCTTCTTGCGGAAATTTATTCAGATTCCGGCGATTTTTCAAAGGCTGTGGAGCTTCTTCTTCCTTATTCTTCACAGAAAAATAATTTTGGAATGAAAAGTCTTTATCAGCTTGCCCAGGTATACGAAAAGAAAAAGGATTTTTCTTCCGCGGACGAAAAATACAAGGAAGTTTTTGCAAGATTTCCTGACCAGAAACTTGCGGAGGAGGCGCTTTATCGCCGCGGCGAGCTTTTTTACGGATTGCAGGATTTTAAAACCGCGCAGGAACGCTTTTCAGAATATAAGAACAAGTGCAGGAACGGAAGTTTTACGGAAGCCGCATGGTATTACACCGCCGACTGCATGGAAAAAAACGGCGACAGTTCCGCCGCGATTCTGCAGAATCAGGCTCTTATAAAGAAATTTCCGGAAAGCACTTACGTTTACAATTCGGCAAAGAACCTTGTTTCGCTTTACAGGGCGGAAGGAAAATATTCTGAGGCGCTGGAAAATGCGAATTTCCTTCTTGAAAAATATAATTCTCAGGCAAAGACCGACGGAATTCCAGAAGCCGTTGCGCAGATAAAAAAACTTGCCGGCGGAAAAAATGAAGATGTTGTTCAGAAAGAGGCGGAATACAAGCGCGCCGGCGGAAATTCCACACCGGAAGGACGAAAGGTTGGAACAGAGCTTGCCGTTCTTTATGCGGAATATCCAGGAACTTCGTTCGAGGCAATCCGGCTTGCGGAGCAGCTTTTGCCGCTTCAGGAAAAAAACGGAAAGAATGATTCCGAGACTCTTTATGCTGCCCAAAACGCGGAAATCCTTGGCCATGGATATAAATCCCGGCAGAAAAACAGGCAGAGCGCGGAAATGTTCCTTAAATCTGCAAAATTTTACAGGACCTGCGGAAAAAATGAGGAAGCCGCGGCGGCAATGTATGGCGCCTATGATTCGTTCCTGGCCGCAGGAATGAAAGGTGATGCCAACGCGACTGCAAGGCAGCTGAAGGAGCTTTATCCGGCAAGCCGTCAGGCAAAAAGTGTAAAGACTGATAACTGATAAAAATATATAGACAGGAAAAAATATGAAAAAAAACATTATAATTCTGGCGATTTTTACCGCTTTTTTTGCAGGCGGATTTGTATTTTCACAGGAGACGGAAGATTTGGAAGAAATTTCTCTTCCTGATGTTTCAACAGTGATTTCTGGCGGCGCGCCGAAGGTTGGAAAAAGCGCGGTTTCTGATTTTTCAGATGTGCTTCCGTCCGCAGACTCCTCAATTGAAGATTTTATTCCACGGCTTCCGGAAACTTCCGACTCAGGCGCATTGAACAGCGACTCGGTCTTAAAAAGTTCCCCGGAAAAATCAATCTACGTGGAAGGTCTTGCCGGCGGCGGTTTTCCGGGATTAATTGCAGGAAATTTCAAAATATACAGGGAAACAGGTCTTAGTCCTTTTCTTGTGGAGTTCGGACACGAGTCGGCAAACGGATATGCCGGCAGAAACCTTACTTCCGCGTATTCAGACAGAAATACATTTATTTCCGCGGATAAAATTTTCAAGGCTGGAAATTTAAAAATTGATATAAACGGACATTTTGAGTCTGCGGATAACGGACTTCAGAATAAATCGGAAAATATCAGCAATGTTACAAAAGAAAATCTAGGCGCAGGTTTTGCACTGCAGAAAGAGATGCCGCGCGGAACGGAATTCGGTTTTTCTGCTCTTGGCGACTGGTACAAGCGATATTCAACAATAACAGGAAACGCTTCGGATACAATAGAAGATTACGCAAAAAACGTAGGATTGCTCTACCTTGAGCCTGAGCTTTATTTCTTGTGGAAAAACAACGGTTTTTCATTAAAAGCATCGGCGGCATACGGACTTGAATACGACGCATCAAATTCTTTTGAAAAAACTCGTGCCGCAAACCGCGGGGACTTTTCCATTGATTTCGGATGGAAAAACAGCGTGGCGAACCTTTATGCTTCCGCGGGCATTGTGGCTGGAAATCTTATAGGCGACAATTCTGTGGTAGTTCCTTTTACCGCAGGAGCGGATTTGGGATTCACCTCTTCAATTTCTTCAAGAAAAATAAAAATCGGCGTAAAGGGCGGACTGGACTCGTTCCGTTCAAAAATAAGCGATTCCGAAAAAAAATATCTTTTTGCGGCTGCCCGGGTTCTTCCTGAAGAAACTAGCGACTGGTTTGCTTCTTCTATTATGGTTTTGCCGGTAAAAGACCGTTTTACACTGTCTGCGGAAAGCGAATTCCGCAGGACTGCGCTTGGAAACGGTGTGTTTATGCCGGACTACAAGACTAAAAAATCTCTGAAAGACCTTTATGGACAGTATGTTTTTGAGCAGGAAGAGCTTACCCAGTTCAATACAGACTTTAATTTTGCCGTAAGGCTTGGAAAGGTGAATCTTTCCGCTGACTGGAAATCCTACTGGGCGGATGTTCCTTCTGAAAAGTCAAATCATTTTATAAGCGCGAATATCTCGTTCCAGGACGCGAAGGCAAGGTTCGGATTTGATGGAAAATACGGAATGTCTCTTGATTCCGATTTTGACAACGTTCCGGAAATTGATTTTGAGGCATTTTTCAGGTTAACTCCGGCTGTCAGGCTTGCGGTATCGGCGGATGATGTTGTAAAATTGATAACTGGCGGAGAAAGGGAAGTTGCCGGTGAATACATTTCGCGCAGCGGAACAGCATCTGTTCTTGTAAAATTTTTCTTTTAATTAATGGGAGACAATATGTTTGGAGCTCTGAAAGCAGGCGGTATTCTGATGCTGCCGATAATTCTCTGTGGAATTTTTGCTACTTTTATAATCGTTGAGCGCTGTTATTATTTTTATGTGACAAAAAAGCGCGACATAAAACTGATGTTTGATTTGAAGAATTCGCTTGCAAAGGCAGATTATGTTTCTGCGGAAAACAGCTGTTCGGAGGCAGATACGCCTACGGCTCAAGTTGTAAAAAAAGCGCTGGATTGCCGCGCGTGGCCGGAACAGGATCTGAAGGAAACCGTGGAATCCGAGATGTCCGCGGTCGTTCCGCGCTATGAGCATTTTCTTACACCGCTTGGAACAATCGCAAATATTTCTACTCTGCTTGGACTTCTTGGAACTGTAACAGGAAACATAAAGGCGTTCGGCGTTCTTGGCGCTGGTGGAACCATGGGAGACCCGACTCTGCTTGCGGGCGCGATTGGAGAAGCGCTTGTAACCACTGTTGCAGGGCTTGTTGTTTCAATTCCGTCATTGATTTTTTACAATTATTTTGTGAGCAGGGTAAACCGCCGCATTGCGGAAATGGAATCAAACGTAACAGGCGTTGTTATAAAAATCTCAGGAAGAGTTAAATGAAGTTAAAGGCAAGGCGAAAAAGCATTCAGGCTACTGTCGACATGACTCCGATGATTGACGTGGTTTTTCAGCTTATAATTTTCTTTCTTGTTTCCACAACGTTTGCGGTTCTTCCGGGAATAAATTTGAATCTGCCTGAAAGCACGACAGCGGAAAGCACTTCTAGCCTGGGGATTACAATAACCTGCGAAAAAAACGGAAACCTTTATTTTAACGATAAAAAAGTCTCATTTAAAACGCTTGGTGACGAGCTTTTGGAATTTGACACAAAAAAGATAAAAAAAGCGGAATTTCCAGTTACAATAGAAGCTGATGACCTTGTGACGAATGGAACAATAGTCAGGCTGTTTGATGTGATTCGTAGGAGCGGTTATTCTTCAATAAATTTGCGGACAACTGATAAAAGATAATGCAGATAAAGAGCCAGATTGAAAAATACATAAATATTTTCTCAAAAGATAAAACGCAGAACCAGGCTATGCGGCTTGCGCTTTTGCTGACGCTGATAATATGGATGATTCTTTTTGTCGTTCTTGCGGTTTCTCCTGGCTGGAATCAAAAGAAAAAATACAAGACACTCCGCATTTCTCTTGCACCGCTAGAGGAAGTCCGCAAGGAAGAAAAAAATCCGCTGGAGCAGAAAACCATAGGAAAGGCAAAGGCTGCCGAACCTGCGAGGCGCGAAGAGGCTCAGAAAAAAGTCGATGTGAAAAAAACGGTTCAGGCTGAAAAAAAATCTCAACCGGCGAAGCAGCCCGTTCAGGAAGCGAAAAAGGCGAACATAAAATACGGAAAATCTGTGGATGAACTTTTGGAAGCGCAGAATTCTGTTTCCAAGAAGAAAACTTTTGACTGGGACAGCATGGATTTTTCGGAAAACACAAATTTTTCATCTTCAGAGCCAAAGTCAAACGTGCAGAAACTGGATAATTCAAGTTCGTTCAGCGGAACTGCCGGAACAAAAACTGTCTCAGACGGAAGAGTTTCTTCTGAAACGCAAAAATCTTCCGCTGGCTCGGATGTTTCTTCAAAAACCTTGTCGCAGCTGGGCGCAATTTCAAAAAGTGAATATTCCTCTGTGGCGGCGGCCGGACTTGAATCTGTCGCAAAAGGAATAAACCAGCATTTGAGCGGAAAATATTCAATGTCAATGCAGGACGGTTCTTCAAGGATTCTGCTTTATCCGGACGAGCCACGCCTGAAAATCTCTGAAGAAAATTCAAGGACAATCGACAGCACCAGAAACCTGACTATAACGCTGAAAATTCTTGCAGACGGAACAGTTCCTTTGGGCGGCGTGTCTTTTTCGCCGGCTTCTGCAATTGACAGCGCTGTCCGTTCAGAACTGGCGGCGCAGATTCAGACATGGCGTTTTTCCAGCGCATTGACAGATGGACAGGCCAGCTTTTACTATAGTATCATAAAGCGCTAGGCCGATGGGGGAATTGTGAACGTAAAGAATCTTGGGGAAATAGAAGCAATCGCATTTGATATTGATGGAACAATTTATCCGCAGTGGAAAATACATCTGATTGCGTTTTCTCATTACTTGTGTCATTCTATTTTCTTTCTTCACTATGGACTTGTGCGCCATGAATTGCATGGTCTGGAGCAGACTCCGGATTTTAATAAAATTCAGACTCAAAAAATGGCGGAACACCTTCATTGTTCTTATGAAAAGGCTGATGAAAGGCTGAAAAAAATCGTGTACAACGGTCTGGAAAAATATTTTAAAAGAATTTCATGCTATAAAGATTGCGTTGAAACGATTAGAAAATTCAAGGAAACCGGATTTAAAATTGCGCTCCTGTCTGATTTTCCTCCTGAGCAGAAGGGCGATGTCTGGGGAATTAAAAAATATTGCGATGTTATGCTTGGAACGGAGGCTCTTGGCGCGCTGAAACCAGATCCTTTTTCATTTATAAAGATGTCGGAAAAATTGAAAATTGCTCCTGAAAAAATTCTTTTTGTTGGAAACAGCCGTAAATATGATGTATGCGGCTCAAAAGCGGCAGGAATGAAAAGCGCGTACCTTCTTCCGTGGCGTTACAGGATTTTTAAATTTCTAAAAGTAAAAGAGGCTGATATAACCTTTTCAAACTATCGTCAATTGCAGGAATTTGTGTTAAACTAAAAATATATATAACAGGAATGGGTGGGAATAAAAATGCCGGTTATCACAATTCTTATTGCTGCGGCGATTGCAGCAGGCGTTTCGTACGCTTTGCATTTTTTGGGCGAAGACAACAATAGAAAAGAATCTGTAAAAAAATATGCGGACAAACGTCAGGCGGAAATCGCAGCATTTATAAATGAACAGGTGAAGCATCTTTCTGACAGTACGGCTTCGCTTGAAACTAAGCAGATGCAGGCGGCCGCGGCAATAAAGCGCCTTGAGTCTCAGATTAAAGAATTTAATGCGGTCGCGGAAAATTTGAAGGATGATACGGACTCTGTAAAAAACATTGAGCAGAAAATCAAGTCTTATGATGACGTTCTTCAGGAACTTTTTGAAATGACCGAAAAAGTTGAGGAAAACCTTCAGCTTGTAAAAAAAGAATCCCTGATTGTTGATAAATTAAATTCCCGCCTTGGCGCGCAAGACAAAGCCCTTTCTGAAATCGAAAAGCGCATTCCGCATATCTCTTCGGAATTCTCGCAGAAAAACGGAGAGCAGCTTAAGATTCTTGGAAACAAACTTTTGAGCGAATACGATTCGCACGGCGAAAAACTTAAGACTGACATAAAGCTGATAGAAGATAGCGCGCAGAAGGCATTGGTTTCGTTCCAGAATGAAATTTCCGCAGTCTACGAAGAGGCTAGCCTTAAAGCGCAGAAACTTGAGGATTCAGCGTTTGAGCAGCTGAACAAAAAGGCCGAAGAAAGAAAAGATTTTTTTGTTAAGGAGCTGAATCAGAAAATTTCGGCGATGGAAACGGAATCAGGACGGAAAACTTCGGAGCTGGAATCCGTTCTGAATCAGAAGATTGCGGAGCTTGAGGCGGCGCTGGAGCAAAAAACGTCAGGGCTCGCTTCTGTCTTAAATCAGAAGACATCTGGAATGCAGTCTGATGTAGAGCAGATGACCGCCGGTTTGGAAAAAGAGCTTTCGCAGAAGTCTTCGGCAATGGAGTCAGGTTTTGCTCAGAAAATCTCAGACGTGGAATCTGCCGTAAATTCAAGGATTGACGAAATTTCAAAATTGATTGAATCCCGTTCTGACGAGGTAAGTTCCGCCGCGGAAGCAAGAACTTCTGCCCTGGATAAAAAGTATAATGAGGTTTACCTGGAGCTTTCTGCAAAGTTCAGGCAGCAGGCTTCTGAAATGCAGGAAAACCTTGAGGTAAAGTCAGCGGAAATTCAACAGGTATATAAAGATTCAACGGAAAATGTAATTGCCAGCATCAAGAAAAATCTGCTTGACTTTGATACGAAGTGCAAGACTCATATTGATGAAATCTCCGGAAAATATGATGAACGCATGAACGCGCTTAGCGAAAAATATACTAAGCAGCTTGAAGGCGCCAGCGGAAAAAGCGATTCAAGGATTGCGGAGCTTCAGCAGAAAATCGCCGCCGCGGAAGAAAAATCAAAAGCGCACATTGACGCGCTTACCGCAAAGTATCAGCAGGCGGTTTCCGGCGTACGCGAAAAGTATGAAAACGCTCTTTCTGCCGTAGACAGCAAAAACACAAAGCGTGTTGAAGAGCTTGAAAAACAGTACGACGATTCTTACGAAATTGTGAATAAAAAAGTTCTGGATTTGAATGCAAAATACGAGGAAATAACGGCGGCGTTGCAAACTCAGATAGAATCAATTCAAAAAGTATATGCAGAAAAGGAGACCGGAGTTACGGAGCAGCTTTCTGTGCAGATTGATTCTATTTCCAGGGAGTACAATTCCCAAATTTCAGAATTGCGCGCAAAAATGGAAACTTCGATGGCTTCTTATGAGCAGCTTGCAAGACAGGCTGAAGAAAACATCGACGGCTACAATTCTAAAATCGACCAGAAAATTGAAACTGTCAAGAACCAGCTGGCAAATACATTGCAGGCAATCAGCGGAAACGTTGAGGAGTCGGTTCAGAATGCGGAAAATACAATCAGGCGCGTAAAAGAAGAATGTGCGCTTGCCCTTGAAAAAGCCGGCGAAGTCGAGCCGCAGTTGAACGAAAAAATTCAGGCTATTGATGCGCAGGTCTGCAAATTCAAGGAAGAGGCGAATGCAAAAATTGAAGAGCTCAATGTTTCTCTTAAGGAATCCGGCTCAAAAATTGAGCAGATGTGCGAAAAACAGCAGGCGGCCGCGCTGTCGGATGTTGACAGGCAGCTTTCTTCATATAAAAAGGATATGGAATACAGGCTTTCTAAGCTGGAAGGAATAGGCGGACAAATTGATGTCCTTGAAAACAGCCTGAAGACTGCGATGGAAGAAGTAAGCAAAAAGACATTAAGGACTTTTGATTCATTTGCTGAAAATCAGGAGCAGAAACAGAGCCTTTTTGCGCAGTCGGTGAGCGAGCACAACGAAAAGCTTGAAAATGACATTCAGACTCTTGAAGAAAAAATCGAGGAGCTGAAGAAAACTGCGATTGGAAATGTTACTGAGCGGCTGGAAGGCTTTGAGGCAAGTTTTGACAGAGACCTTAAGACCCGCGGTGACAAGATAAACGACGATCTGGCGACATGGAAGAACAGTTTTGACGGAAAAATTACCGCCTTTACGAATGAATATGAAAACGAGCGCAGGAACATTGAATCTGATTACAACAAGAATCTTCAGGAAAAGATTGCCGCAATCCAGGCAAAGAGCGACGAGCAGGCTGAGCGTCTTGCGCTTGGAATTAAAAAATCTGAGTCGGATGCGGCGGAACATATCAACGAGATAAAAAGTCTTTTGAACAGTTTTGCTTCGGAAATGCAGGCGAAAGTCGCGAAGGTTGACGAGTCTTCTGACGAAGCCCTGAAAAATGCAATCGGCCGTTCGCAGAAAAATATTGGCGAGCAGCTGGAAAAACTTCAGGCACAGATGCTGGACGAGCTTAAGGCTTTTGAAGAAGCGGCAAACGGCAAGCAGGAGATAAGTGTTTCCACAATTGATTCGGCGCTTGCGGAATTTAAAACGTGGAAGGCACAGTTAAAGTCGCAGCTTGATGATTCCAGCTCACTTTTTAAAAGCGAGATTGAAAGCCTGCGGGAACAGGCGGCTCAAAAAATTCAGGATGCGAAAAATTACATTGAAACAGAATATCAGCAGGTTTATGACCAGTCTGAAAAGAAAATCTCAGAACTTTCCGGGCGTGCGGATTCATCGCTTGATGAATTTGAAAAGCGTTCAAAGGCAATTTCCGCGCAGCTTGAAAAAAATTACGATGTAATGATAAATCAGGCGGAAGAGCAGATGAATTCCAAGATTGCCGATACGGCAAAGCGAATCCAGGAATTTAATGACAAGGTTCAGGAAACAGTGGACAAAGACCGCGCCCATCAGTCGGAGCTTGCGTTCAGGCTGCAGAATTATTCAAGCGAAATGCAGACGCAGATGAGCGAGCTTAAAAAGGAGATGGATTCTGTAAAGGCCCAGATTTCTGTTTATGAAAAGGCGGAGCAGATGCAGAAGGCGCTTGATGAGAAAATCGCGGCGCTGTCCGCTGATTTTGACCGGCTTGAAGGTTTTAAGGATGTTGCGGACGATTTGAGCAAAGAATACAATCATGTCTTGAATTTGAAAAGCGACGTTGACAGGCAGGTTGACGAATTCGACAGCCAGAAGTCTAAGGTTGAGTCGATTGGCCAGCGTTATGAAAAAATGATTTCCCTGAGCGGACAGATTGATGAAAAAATCCGTGAGTTGAATTCAACGTTCGATGGCCTTCAGTCTATGGAAGTCCAGGTACGGGATTTTCAGGATACCCTTTCAACCATTTCGGAGCGTTATGACAGGCTTGAGCAGAAAAACGTTGTGATTGACCGTGTTTTAAAGGATGTGGACACTTCCTTTGAAAATCTAAAGGCTATTGAGGACAGGCTTAAAGATTGCGCCAGAAAAAGCGAGACTCTGCCAAAAGAAATAGAAGACGTGCAGAACAACGTTGACGAGCTTTTGAAAAACGGACCGAAAATCGGCGACGCCGCGGCAAAATTGAACAGTCTTCAGGAAATCCTCAATGAAACCGAACATCGGCTGGAAGAAATAAATTCGGCGAGAAGCGGCGTAGGAAGGATTGAAGAACGGCTTGCCAAAATGGACAAGGATTTAGACGGAAAACTTAAGCTTGTTCAGTCCATGGTAAATATTGATGTAAAGAAAAATCCGGAGGCGGACAGCCAGTTTATCGCTCCTCAGGAACGCGAGCAGATAAAAAATCTTGCGCGCCAGGGATGGACAACCGCCCAGATTGCCAGGGCGATGAAACGCACTTCGACCGAAATAAGTCTTATTCTGGAGCTGCCTTCAGAAATGTAGGGTTTTTATAATGTTTTTCCTTGCGGTGAAGTATTTTTCTTTGTGGAAATCAATTTATAATATATAATTATTTCTATGAAAAAAATAAAACATTTTATTTTTGCGGTGATTTTAACCGCCGCTTGTTCCGGAGCTTTCTCGCAGACAAGAAAATCCATTCAGGATGGCGCGATTCTGCATGCATGGTGCTGGTCATTTAAAACAATCGAAGAAAATATGGATAAAATCGCCGCCGCCGGTTTTTCGGCGGTTCAGACTTCTCCTGCGAATACTTGCCTTGTCGGTGATTATGGCGGACTTGAAATTTACAGCGAAGATTTGAACGGAAAGTGGTATTATCATTATCAGCCGACTGACTGGAAGATTGGCAATTATCAGCTTGGAACGCGCGATGATTTTATTTCTATGAATAAAAAGGCGGAAGAATATGGAATCGGCGTTATTGTTGACGTTCTTCCGAACCATACGACGCCGCGCATTAATGAGATTTCTCCGGATTTGATTAATGCTGTTGGCGGGCTGGAAAAACTCTATCATAAAAATAACGACCACGGAATCAGAAGCTATTCGGACAGGCTTGAATGCACAACGGCGCAGATGGGCGGATTGCCTGATGTGAATACGGAAAATCCGGATTTTCAGGCTTACTATATGAAGTACGTGAACGATTTGATTGACTGCGGTGCCGACGGATTCCGTTATGACACAGCGAAGCATATCGGACTTCCTGACGACCCTAAGGATCCGTACGCAAAGGAAAACAACTTCTGGCCGATTTTTCTGGGAAAAGAACCTGTAAACGGCGTTTTTATGAAAAAGAACAGCGATGAGCTTTTTATTTATGGCGAAGTTCTTCAGGGCGGAAATTCCCGGGAAGACGCCTACGGAATGCTTATGCCTGTTACGGCAAGCGATTACGGTTCGATTCTTCGTTCCGCTCTTGCAAGCGCAAAGTTCAACGCAAAAGGAATGAAGAGCTGGCGGCATCCGGCTGCTCCTGTAAATATTGTAACATGGGTTGAAAGTCATGATACTTACGCAAATCACGGAGAATCGGCGCATTTGACTAATGCCCAGCTAAGAATGGGATGGGCGCTTATTGCGGCAAGGGCAGGGGGAACTCCATTATTTTTTAGCCGGCCGCAGGGAAAGGAAGCTGTTCAATTTCCGGGGGATTCTAAAATCGGCGATATTGGAAATAATGAATTTATGAATCCGGAGGTTGTCGCTGTGAATAAATTCCGCGCGGCGATGGCAGGCGAGCCGGAGGAGCTTGTTAATAACAGAAAGGACAAAGCTGTTATCGGAATAAAACGTGGCGACAGGGGTGTTGTGCTTATAAATGCGCATAAAAATTCTGTAAAAGTAGAGATTCCTGTTTCTTTTGCGGATGGCATTTATATTGACAAGGCCAACGGAAAGAAGTTCAAGGTTGAAAACGGAACTCTTAAAGGAAATATGGACCGTGAATCTGTCTGTGTTGTCTACTGATGCGTAGAAGTTTGCCGGAATCACATCGGCAGATGTAATCTGCGCGCGGAAAAGTTGCCCGGCGGTTGTGTGCCGGGTAAAACAGTTCTTTCTTGCTGTTCTATCGTGAAAGCAGGCAGGTTGCCCACGCTTCTATTGCATTTCCGGCTCCTACGGAATCGAGCTTTTCGCCGGTTTTTGCCTTTACAAATATTTTTTCCGGTTCAACGCCCAGGGCGTTTGCGATGTTCTGGATGACATTCTGCCGCTCTGGAAGGAATTTCGGTTTTTCAAGTTTTACAACGCAGTCAAGGTTTATCAGGTTCCAGCCGTTTTCGCGGACTTTTTTCCAGATGGTTTTTAAAAGTTCAACTGAATCCGCGTCTTTCCATTTTTTGTCTTCCGGTGGAAAAAAACTTCCGATGTCGCCAAGTCCGCTTGCTCCAAGAAGGGCATCTGTAATTGCGTGAAGGAGCGCATCGCCGTCTGAATGACCGTCCTCTCCTTTTTCAAAAGGAAATTCTATGCCGCCGATAATAAGTTTTCTTCCTTCAACCAGCCTGTGCAAGTCGTAGCCTAAACCGATTTTTATGTTCATATTTTGTTTTCCGAAAGTGTAGTCGCCTGTGTAAGTGATTTTTTTGTTGCAGGAATCCCCCTGGACGACTTTTACGTCTCCGCAGTATTTTCCCCAGATTTCGGTGTCGTCCGTATATTCCTTTCCGTCATTTTCCGCCGCTTTGTGCGCTTTTAAAAGTTCTTTAAGTTTGAACCCTTGAGGAGTCTGGACGGCGGTCATCTGCGAGCGCAAAAGATGTTTTTCAATGAATCCGCTGTCATTCATGAGTTTTTGCGTGTCGACCGGTGTGATTCCGGGAACAGCGGCTCCCCATTTTTCCGTCGCTTCCAGCGTATCCTTTATGATTTTTTCAGTAACAAATGGACGCGCGCCGTCGTGGATTAAGACCAGGTCTGATTCTGGTTCATGAGCGGCAATTGCTTGCAAGGCATTGAAAACACTTTTCTGCCTTGTTGCGCCGCCGGCGGTAAAAATCAGTTTTGTGTCCTGCATTTTTTGTTCCATTGAATTGTCAGAAAACAGCGCTTTTTTTGCTTCCTCCTGACCGCCGGCAGGAATTGCGATTGCCAGAATTTCAACGTTTACTGAATCCAGAATTTTCTTTACGGCTTCAGAAAGAACTGTACCGTCATCTAAAGGAAGGTATTCTTTTTTTATAGAGCCGCCCATTCTTGTTGAAGAACCGGCGGCGCAAATAATGACATTTGCGGTTGAAGAATTATTCTTCGTCATCGCCAAAATCTTCTTCAGCGTCAATATCATCCGATGAAACTTCGTCTGAGTCCTCGTCCGAATCCTCATCATCGTCATCGCGTTTATTTTTCCTTGAAGAAACGTCGTTCATTAAATCGTCGTCTTCGTCATCAAAATCTTTGATAATATGCTTTACTTTTGGAGCGGCTCCAGGAGGCTCAAGTTTTACGTGAATCATAGATTCAACTTCTTTTTCAGAAAGACCCATTGCTATTGAAATTTCGTCTTCAAGAAGTTTTTTTGCCTGGTCATAAAGTTTTCGCTCCAGAATCGGAAGTTCCTTTACTTTTGAACGGTTGTAAAGACAGCGCACAATCGCCGCAATATCTGCGATTGTTCCTTTTTTCAAAAGGTCAAGGTTCATCTGGTAGCGTAATTTCCAGTCTGAAGTGATTGGCTCAAAGTCGTCTGAAAGTGAATTCAGCGCTTTTTCCGCTTCTTCCGCGCCAACGATTGCCCGGATTCCAAGCTCCTCGGCTTTTTCAATTGGAACAAGAACGACCATATCTGAAACTTCGATATAAATTTTATAGTACGTCATTGTTGTTCCACGGAAATTCTTTTCAAAAACTTCTGTGATTAAGCCAACGCCCTGACTTGGATAAACGACTTTCTCATCAATGCTAAATTTTATGTTACTCATACTCTTCGAGTATATCACAGTTTTCATAAATTTTCAATTTTGTTCTTTTCGATTGTATAAAAACGCGGAATATTCTATTATTAAGAACCTACCTTTTTTAATTTTATATTTTATTTATTGGGAAAAAATGAGTAACGAAAACGAAAATTTAGATGATGAAATTGTGCCGATTGAACCACAGGATGAAAATCAGGATGGAATTGAAGTTCAGGATGAATTGAACGCGGAAACCGATGCGGATATTTCTTTTGAAGATTTAGGACTTGACGAGCCGACTCTTGCCGCGGTAGAAAAAAAAGGATTTAAAGTTCCTTCTCCGATTCAGGTTCTGGCGATTCCGCGCCTTTTGAATGGAGATGCGAATATTATTGCCCGGGCTAGAACTGGAACTGGAAAGACAGCGGCATTCGGGCTTCCGATTATTCAGAAGTTGCGGGGTTCTTCCGGTACTGTAAAGGCGCTCGTGCTTGAACCGACGCGCGAGCTTGCGATTCAGACTTGTGCGGAGCTTCAGTCTTTTACCGAAGGAAAATCTCCGCGTTCTTGCGTTTTGTACGGCGGCGCATCTTATTCAACGCAAATCAGGGATTTGAAAAAAGGCGTTGAGATTGTTGTCGGCACGCCTGGAAGAATACAGGATCACCTTGAGCGAAAAACTCTTGATATCAGCAAGATTGAATATTTTATCCTTGATGAAGGCGATGAAATGCTCGATATGGGATTCATTGATGATATTGAGGAAATTTTCAGACAGGCGAACCCGGATGCAAGAATCCTTTTGTTCAGCGCGACAATGCCTGCGCCAATCCTTAAAATTGCCGGTGAATTTATGGGCGATTACGAGATTGTTGAAGAAGAAGGCGTTGTGGACGAACCTTTGCTGATTGACCAGAAATTCTGGGTTGTCCGCGAAGGCGATAAAATCGAGGCGCTTGTGCGTCTTATTGATTTTGCGGATGATTTTTACGGAATTGTATTTACGCAGACAAAGCATGATGCGGATAATGTTACCCGCGCGCTTGACGAAAAAGGTTACGATGTCGCGGCTCTGCACGGCGATATTGCCCAGGCGCAGCGTGAAAAAATCATTGCGCGGTTTAAAACTAAAAAAACAAGGATTCTTGTTGCTACGGATGTTGCCGCGCGCGGAATCGACATTAAAAATCTGAATTATGTTGTAAACTATTCGCTTCCTTTTGACGGAGCGACTTATGTGCATAGAATCGGGCGAACAGGACGCGCCGGAAAAGAAGGTGTGGCTGTAACGTTTGTTGCGCCTCAGGAAACCAGAAAACTGGGATTTCTTCAGCGTGCGGTCAGAAAGGCTAGCAAGGGAGAAATGAAGGAAGAAAAAATTCCTTCCATTGATGAAGTTCTTGAGAAAAAGCGCGGCCGCATTTTTGGCGAGCTGAAGGAACGGCTTGGACTTTCGGGCGAAGAACCGAATCTTATAAAAGCGTCTGAAGAATTTGAAAAAATGGCTGCGGAGCTGACGGAAAATAACGATGCGAATTCAGTTCTTGCTTCCGTTCTTTCTGTTCTTTACGGTGAAAAACTTAATAAATCCCGCTACGGAAAAATTTCGCAGCAGGGAAGTCCTTCAAACCAGACAAGAATTTATATTCAGATTGGACGCCGCGACGGATATAATCCACGGGCTGTTGCCGATTATTTTAGCAAAATGCTGGATATTCCTGGCAGGCTTGTTGATAGAATCGATATTTCTTCAAATTTTACATTAGTTTCCCTTCCAAAAGAAGCCGCAAAACGCGCGCTGGATTTTGCAAAAGAAAACCAGAATGTTCCGCATATGCATATTGACGTAAAGGAAAGCGATGCCGGATTTGGCGGCGGTCGTGGCGGACGCGGAAGAGGCAGAGGCGATTTTGGCGGTTCAAGACACCACGGAAGACGCGACAGAAAATTTGAGGATGCCGGAAGTCGCGATGAGCGCGGTGGAAACAGGCGTCGTTCAAGACCTAATGTCCACAATCAGACAGAACGCTCTGTTCGCGCAGGCTCGGCAGGGCTTTACAAGCAGAAGAAGAACAACAGGACAGAACGCTTCTAATTAGTTGCTGTAACTGTTCAACCAGCTGAAAATTGGCGCCTGCCAGTTTTCAGCTTTTTTCTTGTCTTTTATCAGGGTTTTGTAGATTTTTTTCATATAATCGTGAATTTCCTGCACATCGGAAGGGAAAATGTCGGTCGCATCCTGAAACAGCCGGTCTATAAAATTTTCAGCATCTTTTTCAGAAAAGAAATTCTGTTCGTTTATTGCTGTAAGAAAATATAACGCCGCGGCCACGCAGTTTATGCTGTGCTGCTTTACATAAAGAACGCTTTCTGAAATTTTAATTGCCCCGGAATAAATTTCGTCAAGAAATTCCTGTATTTCATATTGGTTCAGTTCAGTTGATTTTAAAAGTTTCCGTACAAAGGCCCATGTTCCCGCCACAATCGCTACGTGAAGGCTTGGTATGCAGAGTAAATGCGGATCAAACGCGTGGATTATCATAAATCTTGGCGAGGAAAAATATTTCGGTCGCTCAGTTGTTGTTAGGGTTTTTGAATAAATTGTTCCGGCCTGCCTGTAAAGTTCCGTAATGAATTTTTCAAATTCGGCAAGGGCGGCAATTGCCGTGTGTCTTTCAATCTTTTCAAAAATCACATCCATCGTTCTTGCTATGAACCAGATAAAATCAAGGTAGATTTTTACTTTTGAAGGAACAAATGGAATCTGTCCGTCAAGCCTGTGGTCGACCTGCACAACCGGAATGTCTGTAATTCCAAATTTCTGCTTTTGCTGGATTATAAAAAAGTTCGACATTACAGTTTTTACAAGCGCAGGTAATTCTTTTCTGTTTTGTGGAATGAACATCATCCTTCGGAAAGTCCTGGATGCTGAAAAATCTGCGAACGGTTTTTGAGTTTTTTTATTTTTTTTCATAATTCGTTTTCCTGGCGTATAGAATCCAGCCGCCTTAGCCTTTCTTTATCTGGAGTTATACAAAGATTTTTTTCCTGGGTCGGAATAACAAGTCCTTTCGGCCCGTTTTTTGCACGGCGCAAATATTTTACCTGCGTATAATAAAGGTCGGTTTTTCCTGAATTTCTAGCCTTTGAATAATATACGGCAAGATTTGCCGCATCAAGAAGAATGTCCAGCGGAATTGTTTTTCCCGGACGATGCTTTACAAAGACATATCCGCCCGGAAAATCCCGCACGTGAAACCACATATCTGAGCCGCGCACGTGATGCCTCAGCAGTTCGTCGTTTTCGTTTGCATCGCGGCCTGCCAGAATGTACCAGCCGTTCACTATAAAATCAAGGCCGGGGTGTTCCTTTTTCTTCTGCTGCTTTGGAGTCGTGTCTTTTCTAAGAAGCTGTTCAATTCGTACAGGATTTTTTTCATTCTGCATTTCCTGATACATTTTTTCTACTTTTTCAATTTTTTTGCAGGCAAGCTCAATGTCGTGCTTCAGGCTTTCTGCACCGGACTGCGCTTTTTTGTATTTTTCATAGTATTCCGCGGCGTTTTCCTGGGCGTTTTTTTTCGGATCGACAAGAATTCTTACGGTTTTCCCGGATTCGTAGTCCTCGCATTCCAAAAAACTGGAATTTTTATCCAGAAGATAGCTGTAAGAAAGAATTAAATCTCCGTAATGTTTCAACTTGCCTGCATTTTCAAAATCAGTCTGTTTTTTCTTGAGTTTTTCAAGCGCTGCGCTCATTCTGCTGTGGGTTGCGTTGAACCATTTTTCAGCCTGAATAAGAAGCGATTCCCGCGAAAGATTCTGCGCATGTTCTCCGTACCAGATGTCAACTTTCTGGTTGAAAGAAAGTTCCGCCCCGTCCGGATGATTTTTTTTGAATTCTTCTGCGATTTCTGAAAAATCGCGGACCGGCCATTCTTTTGTTTCATTCTTCTCTTCCGGAATTACGAACTTGCCGCCGGTTGTCTCGCCTTTTGCAGGACGCCTGAACATTGTGTCAAGAATATTGTCCTGCCCGTCGCACACAATTATATTTGCCGCGTTGGACCACAGCCTTATGTAGATTCTGAAATTTTCATCGCCGTGCGATAAATCCATCCGGATTATCCTTTGCCGCCCGATTTGGTTTATAGCCGTTATCCGTGAGCCTTTTATCCGGGATTTTAAAAATTCCATAAAGCGCAGCGGTTTGTCATTTTTTATGATTTTTCGTCTGGTTTCGTTTATTCTGCAAGAATTTTGCGCCGTGCATACAAGTACGGTTTTTGCCTCGCCGTTTCCATAAAGATAAAACGCGATTGTGTCATACCCGGGCTGAATAATATCCTGAATAAAATAGCCTGTCAGGTTTAATTCTTCAAGAATTTTGTCAATTTCGTTGCAATTAAGAGACATACAAAAAGTATAGCAGAATTTGTTTTCAGTGTATAATAAAAACTGGGAAAACACATTATAAATAATTTAAGTAGCCCGAATGTCGAGTTTTTTTGTAAAAAGAATAAAAGCGCAGGCAGATTTACAATTTGAGAAGATTTTTGGCGATTGAATTAATAAAAGTGCGGAGCACCCGAATTAATACAAGCGTAGCGCGAGCCAAATCCATCTGAGCAAATTGGAAATCTGCCGAGAGCGTTCTTTCATAATTTGTAAAAAAAACTCGAAATTAAGGCTAAAAAGCGTCTTTGTCAAATTTACACAAAGGTTTCTCTCTGTTATTATTTTGATATGGAAAATGTTTCGATTGCTGAGCAGAAATCTGTTTTGCGAAAAAGGGCAAGGCTTGAACTGAAAAAATATTTTGAGGACAAGGCGCTTGGCCTTCAATGCGCAGAAACCGTGGCGGATTATTTTTTGAAAAGCAAGGAATATGCGGAAGCGCAGATTATTTTTGCATATATGGCGCTTTCTGATGAAGTTGATTTGTCCTTGATTATAAAAAAAGCGCTGGATGACAAAAAAAAGGTCGCTCTTCCGCGGATGTCGGACGATTCCGGCGAAATGGATTTTTATTTTATTGATTCGCTGGAAGATTCGTTTTCTGATGACAACAAGTTTGGAATCTCTGAGCCTTCCGTAAAAAATAAAAAAGTCGAGCCGGAAAAAATTCCGGAAAAATGCGTTTTTCTTGTTCCAGGACTTGTTTTTAACCTGGAAGGCGCGCGGCTTGGGCGTGGAAAAGGTTACTACGACAGATATTTGAACAGGATTCCGCATGAAAATCATATTTTTTGCGGAGTCTGTACGGTTAATGTGGTTACAAAAGCAGTTCCGGTTGAAAAAAGCGATTTCCGGATGAATTATCTTTTGACAGAATATGGTTTTATCCGTACAAAAGTGTCATCCGCCGGCTATTGATCCGGAATCCGTTTATTTTTTTGAATCGCTGGAAAAAATCTGAAGAAGCGGCTCCGGCGGAAAATATTCGTTCAGCGCGCGGAGGAAATCCTTGCTGCCGGCGCGTTCAAGAATTTCATATTCATCAAGATAATTTTTTTCATCAGTTTTTGACGAGGAAATTATTCTGGCAGTTCCGGTGTTTGTCTTAGACCCGGCAAGCCTGCTTAAAATCCATGCGTTTTTTGTCCGTTCCGCTTCAAAAACCGAAGGCTCTGAATTCTCCAGTTTTTTTACAAATTCAGAAAGCGTTTTTTTGTAAGTTTCTTCCATATAATTGGTATGCTCAACGTTTAAAAAAGTGATTCCACCGCAGCGGAAGTCTCTGGCCGGCAAAAATATTTTTGTTTCCGCCCCGGCGTTATTTAAATTTTCTGAAAGCCTTAGAATCAGCGCGTCAAAAATTACGGCTTCTTCAGAATCCGCCTCCGGTGCTTTGAACCAGTACTGGACCGGGTCTGCAAAATTTTTAGTTGGAACAAGAACCGCCGGCATAGGACCGGCATCCTCGGCCTTTACGTCCGTATAAAAAAGATGCCTGATTTTTAAGTTGATTTTTCTTGTTTTTGCCGGAAAATCTGGTTTTGGAACAGATTCTTTTCTTCGGGAATCATTTCGTGTTGTCTGTGCGGCAAGGATTCCCAAGGATTCTTCAAGGATGTAGCGGACTGCTTCTGAATCCGTGTTCCCTGCGATGACAATGCTGTAAAGGCTTGCATCCAGAAATTTTGGATATTCAGCAAGAATATCGTTGTATGAAGTCTTTTGGAGAATTTCCTTTTCCGTGTCAAAAATATTCCGTATAAAGTTTGAGTCGTAAAAGTATTTAATCGCACGGAATGTCATCTGGTTCAATGGGCTTGCCCCCGAAAGACGTTTTTGTGTCTGCGCTGAATAAACGTAGCTGTCGGCTTCTGCGGGCGTTATTTCTCCAAAAATAAGCGCGTCGGAAATTGAGCGTATGCAAAGCGAAATGTCCTCTTTTTCGCATTCAACAATTATTTTGCTGTCTGAAAAACTTGTCTCCGCATAGACTGCCGGATTGCCGGAGATGATTTGCTGCGTTTTGTATTTGATTATTTCTTTCCGGATGTTTGAGGCGATTGCGTTTGCCATTACATTTTGAAAACCCGGTCTGTTTTTGTCTGCAAGGCTTCCTCCGTCAATTGAAACAAGGATTGAAACTCCGTTTGTCATTCTGTTCGTCTTTACGGTTACTGGAATTCCGTTTGAAAGCTCAATGGTTTTTAATGAATTTCTGTTTTCTTCCAGAAAAATATTTCTTGCGCTTTCAGATTCTGCTTTTTGCTGTTCAATTTCTTTTTTTTCCGCGGAAATTTCTTTCAGCGCGTTTTTATAAAGTTCCTGTGTAAACCACGAGCCGTTCTTTGAATTTATTTCCTCATATCCGAGTCGCTTGTAGTCGCTTTTGTATTTTTTAAAATTTTTTGTATTCACAAGGACAAATATAAAAGGCGTTTCATTTTCAAAAGATGTTTTAAGCGAATTTTCGTCGGTTGAAGTGATTTTTTCCGGTTGACTCAAAAGTTTTTGCGCAAGAAGTATTTCTTTTTCGTCATTTCCAGGAAGAAGCGGGTCGATTGCCCAGAAGTAAGCGAGCGAATTTATAAAATTCGTTGAATTTGCTGTTGTTTCGCGGAAGTTGTCATGCAGAATTTTTCTTGCAGCCTGATATTCCGATGAATCTGTTGTTTCCGGTGATTTTTTTATTGCTTCTATAAAGGTTTCCGCCTGCTCGACCGGTGAGCGCAGGTTCTGCTCCAGCAGCGTTTGAAAAATAAGCCTTGCGCAGCCGTTATGGCGCGTGGAAGAAACGTTGATATATTCCGGTCCGCGGATGTTCAGTATATGTTCTGCGCAGAGCGATTTTTTTAGCGTTGAAGAATCTTCGTTATATGCCACCGCCGCAAGGTTCGCCTGGTTAAAGTTTAACCCCGTGTATTCAATCACGATTTGCGTCATATCTTCGCTGAACTGCAAGTCGTGCATAATGAATTTCCTTGTTTTTCCTGTTGCCGTTACTTTTTCCGGAAGCGCGAAGCTTGCCGCCGGCTTGTATGAACCGAAAGTTTTTTCCGCCAGCGCATAAATCTCTTCTTTTTTTACAGGACCGCTTACAAAAATTGCGCTGTTCTGGGGCGTGTACCAGAACTTTCCGATTCTTGAAAGTATCGAGCGTATTTCTGCGGCCGTTGATTTTGTAAAAATTTGCGGATATATCCCTGAGTCTAGTTTCCACGGTGTTTCCGAAAAAATCCGGGAATCTATCGCGGTATTTATAAACGCTGCCGGTGTCGGCGCATATTGCATTATCTCGTTTTTTAGGGCTGAATATTCGCGCAGAATATCTTTTTCTGCAAAAAAAGGTGAAAACGCGCACCTTGCAAGAATCTCAAAAGTTGAAGGAACCAGTTCCTGCGAGACGGAAATTCTGTAATTTGAAGAGTCCGCACTGCATTCAGAAGTTAAATTCTGCAAAAAAGAATTTTTTTCTGCTCCATATTTAAAAAGCCTTGTGTACAACGGAAAAAATCCTGTGGTGGCTGGATTCTGCGCGCTGATTCCCGCATGCACGGAAAATTCAACCTGTACCGGCGCGGAGGAAAAATCTTCCAGCACAAAAATCTGCACGCCGTTTTCAAGAGTGTATTCCGCATAGTTATATTCGTTCAAAAAATTTGATTCCGCATAAAGAAAGGCTGAAAATGCCAGGAAAATCGCCAAAATGATTTTTTTCATGCTTAAAATTATACCATTTTTTTTGTATTTATAAACCTTTTCCCCTGTGTTATAATTTTGGCTATGCCAAATATTACTTTTATTGAAAAAGAAAACAAAATTTTTAAGCTTCCTGATGATTTGAGTTGCATGGTTGAAGGAAAACGGCATCTTACACCGCAGGAAATTGAAATTCTTAAAAAAAATCAGAATACAAGTGAATTTTCGTCATGGGAAAATGTTTTTGTTCCTTTGGAAAAGGGCGATTTTGACTGCGAATTAATCAGGAATTCACGTTTTGAAGGATTTGTTGTTATTGGAAGGCTGAAATATGCGAAGCTGAAATATCACAGCCTTGAGCTTGAGACAGGAATTGTAAATTCTTTGCTTAGGAATTCTGTTGTCGGCGGCGACAATGCCATTCACAATGTCTCGTACCTTGAAAACTATGTTATTGGCGACAGGGTAATGCTTTTTAATATTCAGGAGCTCAGCTGCACGGAAAACGCTAAATTCGGCAACGGCTATATTTTTCACGGAGAAAAAGAATCTGAGCGAAAATGGATTGGCGTAGCTAACGAAAACGACGGTCGCGCGGTTCTTCCGTTTGAAAAAATGATTCCGGCTGATGCATTCCTCTGGTCGTCGAACAGGGATGATTCGGATTTGCTGAAAAAATTTGTAAAACTTACGGACGGCGAAAAATCTGACAAAAAAAATATCCGCGGAATAATTGGAAATGATGTTGTAATAAAAAATTCGCTCACAATAAAAGACGCGAAAATCGGGAATTTCGCATACATAAAAGGAGCGTCAAAAATAAAAAACGTTACGATTCTTTCCGATGCGGATGAAGTCAGCCAGATTGGCGAAGGCGTGGAAATGGTAAATGGCATTATGAATGCCGGAAGCCACGTCTTTTATCAGGCGGTTGCAATCCGATTTGTGATTGGCAGGAATTGTCAGTTGAAGTACGGAGCGCGGTTATTAAATTCATTCCTGGGCGACAATTCCACTGTTTCCTGCTGCGAGCTTTTGAACAATATGATTTTTCCGTTTCACGAGCAGCACCACAACTCTTCGTTTCTTATTGCGTCAACGGTAATGGGGCAGAGCAATATTGCCGCCGGCGCAACAATCGGAAGCAACCACAATTCCAGAAGCCCTGATGGCGAAATTATTGCAAACCGCGGATTTTGGCCGGGGCTTTGCTCTGATTTTAAGCACAACTGCCGTTTTTCAAGTTTCGTTCTTGCTTCAAAAGGTTCATATCAGCATGAGCTGAATGTTCAGTATCCGTTCTGCCTGCTTGCTCCGGGTGAAAATCCTGAAAGTCCTGTCCATATTCTTCCGGCATGGTGGTTTATGTATGATATGTTTGCGATTGTGCGCAATAAATACAAATTTGCAAAAAGGGACAAGCGTTTTATAAAAGTTCAGAATATAGAGATGAATCCCTTTGCGCCGGACACGATGCAGGAAATTCTGTATGCGATAAACCGCATTATTGAGCTTGCAAGTTCCCAGCTTGGACTGCGCTTTCAGGAGGCGAAGGATTTTCTTCATAAAAATCCGGATTCCAAAATTACTTTTGTGGATATGCTTTCCCAGAAAAAATATGGGGCGACTTTATACAAGCCGGTTCAGGGATATAAAACTTACCGGAAGATATTAAAGTATTTTGCGGCAAGCACTCTTCAGGAATATTGTGCGGCAAATTGCACGGACAGCATTTCTCCTGACCTGATTAAAAAGATAATGAAAATCAATCTTTATACAAAATGGCAGAATGTTGGCGGCCAGATAATTCCGGAAGAAAAAATAAGCCAGCTTTTTGAAAAAATTAAAGCGGAAGAGATAAAAACCTGGGACGGCGTGCACGAATTTTACAATGCCTGTCAGTTGGAATACCTTGGGTATAAAACCCGCTACGCAATTTTTGTTCTGGAGGAACTTTATTCAACTAAAATCGGGGATTTTTCGCGGGATATTTTTAAGGATATTGTGAATGATGTTACGGTTGTTTCGGATGAAATGTATTCTTCTTCGGTTTCCAGCCGCGAAAAAGATTTTACAGATTATTACCGCTGCATGACGTATAAAAATAAGGAAGAAATGACGGCCGTTCTTGGAACATTGAACGACAGCAGTTTTTTGAAAACCCTGAAGTCTGACACAAGGAATTTTAATCAGTTTGTAAAAAAAGCATTTTTAGAGCTCTGCTAGATTTTGAAGCCGCTGGTTTATCAGCCGTAAACAAGCGGCGGGTTGAATTTTAGTCTGAAAAAAAACGAACGCTGCCTTGGTCTTATGTTGCCAGGGTAGCGTTCGTTTTATAAGGAAGCCGGATTCAATGCTTTATTCCTGGCTTGTAAGTTCCTTGAAGTATTCTGTTATGTCCTTTCTCTTTTCTTTAGAGTAGGCGATTGCAGTTCTTGGATGCTGGTTGAACAGTCCTGTTAAAAGATATTCAAGGTCATAGCCCCATACAACGCCTTGTTCCTTCATCGGTATCATGTGTTTTTCAATAAATTCAAGTACAGGATATTCATTGTATTTAGGATTTTTAAGGAAGCCTAGAAGCAGTTCCATTGCGCAGTTTCCGGCGCCGCGTCCCATGGAAAGATATGTCGCGTCAAGGTAATCAACATTGTCGCCTACGCATTCAATTGTGTTTGCAAAAGCGAGTTTCTGGTTGTCGTGGGCATGGATTCCAAGTTTTTTGTTGTATTTGGCGGCGTATTCTCCGTACAAGTCGCAGATTCTGGCCATTTCTTCCGGGTAAATAGAACCGTAGCTGTCTACAATATAAATTACATCAACAGATGACTGTCCGACCATATCCAGCGCGGCCCTTATATCATTTTCCTGTACCGTGGAAAGAGCCATTATGTTGCAGCTTGTTTCATAACCTTTTTTGTGAGCGTCTTCAATCATGTCTATTGCGGTAGGCATCTGGTGGACATAGGTTGCAACCCTTATTAAATCAACCGGGGATTCTGCGCGCTCGTGAATATCTTCCTTGTAGTTGCAGCGTCCGACATCAGCCATAACAGCGACTTTTACTTTTCGCTCGCCGTCGCCGACTACGCCACGGATATAATCATCATCACAAAATTTTGAAGGCCCGAATTTATTCACATCAAACAGGGTTTTGTCTGCCTTGTAGCCGAATTCCATGTAGTCAACGCCTGCTTTTGTGTTTGCATTGTAAAGAGCTTTTGCAAAATCATCCGCAAAGAAAAAGTCATTTACAAGTCCTCCGTCGCGCAGTGTTGCGTCAACAACTTTGATTTCAGGACGATAGTTCATCATTGCTGTAACTTTTTTCATTTCAATCCTCTTTCGGCTGTCTTTTCTGGCAGTCATTTCTTCTGGTTTTGGCTGAATGCCTATATTTCTTAGCATTTCATCCTTGTTCTTGTAGTAATGGTAAATATTTGCCGCCGAAATGCCGCATTTTTCCGCGACATCACGCATTCCAATCAGAGAAGAGTCTTTTTCCTTAAGAAGTTCCTCTACCGCCGCCTTTATTTTTGCCGCAATTTCTAAGTTTGGTTTACGCAAAATAGTTCTCCAAATCTCAAGATGTTGTTAATTTAACAAAATAAACACCGTTTGTCAAATGTTTTCAAAAGTGAACAAGATTTTGCAGGTACTTTTTGAAAAATGAACATAGGGGGGGGCATTGTGTTCATTCAGCAAAAACGATTTTTTCTATAATTTGAATTAATGGTGTGTCTTTATAAATGTCCAAGTAATCATCAGCTTGCTGGTTGTAATATGAATAAAAAAAATGAAAAAATCGCTATCTGCATATTTTCCTTGTTAATATCCTTTCTTCCGATTTTGTTTAAGAATGTTTTTATGTTTTTTATGGCGACCGCGTATTTGTTTTTCATTCTTTTTTCGTATTTTCATATTTATGTAATAATAAAAAGCAACCTGTCTAAATTCTTTCCTTTTCATGCGCATAGAATTTCAGATGCAAAATTGCCTGAACCAGGCGAAATCATAAAACTTGCGGATTTTGGACTTTCAGAAAGGCAGATAAATCTTTTAAAGGAATATAAAAAGGGAAACATGAGTTACAAAAAACTTGCAGAAACTTTTTCCACAAGCAAGTCGACCGTAAAAAAAGAAATGTCCAAGATTTGCAAATCTTTTGGCGTAATAAATTGCGAAACCCTTTTGTTTTTGCTTGGCCAGTACGAAATTTCATGAAGGTTTGTCTGCTGGAAAATCAACCATATAAAATTACTTCAAAGAATCTTTAGCCGTACTTGAACGTCTTTTCAGTTATTTAAAAATAACAAATCTTTAATTTGACATATAGAAATTTGACTTTAAAATTACCGATGGAGTATTTTGGATTTCAAAAAGTGTTTATCTAATCTGTATAAAATCCGGTAAGGGAAAAGCCGGATTCTTGTAATCAATTTGCTTTTTATAAAAAAAGTTTGGAGGAAAAAAATGAAAAAAAGCCGCGGTGTGATTGTTGCCTTGTTTGCGGCAGTTGCTCTTTTGTCATGCAAGGTTGATAGTTCTAGTGGTGGGGGGGGCGGCAATGATAAAGTTGCCTCTAAGCCCGTGATAACTGAACAGCCTCAGGCTGCGACATATCAAAAAGGTGCTGATAAGGTAAACTTTCTTAAAATAAATGTTCAAGAGTTAACTGATGGAGGAACTTTATCTTATCAATGGTATTGTAATGAAAAAGCAATTGAAGGAGCAATAAAAAATAGTGTTGAACCGGATGTTTCTACTGTTGGAAACTTTGTTTATTACTGTGCTGTAACAAATACTTTGGGAAAGTCGACAGCTTCTACAGAATCTGAACGCGTAACAATTTCTGTTATATCTAATCAAAATGTTGAAAAGACTTATGCGGCAGTTCCTTCGATAACGGAAAATCCTGCTAACGCAACATATAAAAGCGGAGCGGTCGTAAGCGCGTTAAAGGTTACTGCGGAAGTCAAAGCCGAAGGTAAAGCATTGAAAGGAGATGTTACATACCAGTGGTATAAAGATGGCGAGAAGATAGCTTCTGCGACATCGGCAAGCTACCAGCCTTTTGCAACTGCGCCGGAAGTTGGTGAAGTAAAGGAATATAAATACTATTGTGAAGTTACAAATGACTGCACGGCGACAGCGACAGGTGATAAAAAAACGGCTAGTGCAAAATCAGCGGAAGTGACAATTACTGTAGAGCCAAAAGAAATCACTTATGCGGCAGTTCCTTCGATAACGGAAAATCCTATTAACGCAACATATAAAAGCGGAGCGAACGTAAGCGCGTTGAAGGTTACTGCGGAAGTCAAAGCCGAAGGGAACGCATTGAAAGGTGATGTAAAATACCAGTGGTATGAAGATGGTGCAAAGATCGATTCTGCGACATCGGCTAGCTATCAGCCTTTTGAAAATGCACCGGATGTTGGTGAAGTAAAGGAATATAAATACTATTGTGAAGTTACAAATGACTGCACGGCGACAGCGACAGGTGATAAAAAAACGGCTAGTGCAAAATCAGCGGAAGTGACAATTACTGTAGAGCCAAAAGAGAATTCAAAGACTTATGCGGCAGTTCCTTTAATAACGGAAAATCCTGCTAAAGCAACATATAAAAGCGGAGCGGGCGTAAGCGCGTTAAAGGTTACTGCGGAGGTTAAAGCCGAAGGAAACGCATTGAAAGGAGATGTTAAATACCAGTGGTATAAAGATGGCGAAAAGATAGCTTCTGCGACATCGGCAAGCTACCAGCCTTTTGCAACTGCGCCGGAAGTTGGTGAAGTAAAGGAATATAAATACTATTGTGAAGTTACAAATGACTGCACGGCGACAGCGACAGGTGATAAAAAAACGGCTAGTGCAAAATCAGCGGAAGTGACAATTACTGTAGAGCCAAAAGGAATCACTTATGCGGCAGTTCCTTCGATAACGGAAAATCCTGCTAAAGCAACATATAAAAGCGGAGCGGGCGTAAGCGCGTTAAAGGTTACTGCGGAGGTTAAAGCCGAAGGAAACGCATTGAAAGGAGATGTTAAATACCAGTGGTATAAAGATGGCGAAAAGATAGCTTCTGCGACATCGGCAAGCTACCAGCCTTTTGCAACTGCGCCGGAAGTTGGTGAAGTAAAGGAATATAAATACTATTGTGAAGTTACAAATGACTGCACGGCGACAGCGACAGGTGATAAAAAAACGGCTAGTGCAAAATCAGCGGAAGTGACAATTACTGTAGAGCCAAAATCGGTACAGCAACCTGTGACACCTGTGTTTAGTAAAAATTTAAAGTCTGCTATTAATGCTGAAGAGTCTGCGAGTCTTTCTGTAGAGGCGACTGTTGCCGATGCTGGCACACTTACGTATAGACTTTATAAAAATAATTCACCTTTTGGTTCTGACCAGACTTCTGGTTCTTTTACTGTAACCACGTCAGGTACATATTACATAAAGGCAATTAATACGTTAAATGGTTCTTCCGCCAGTCAAGACTCCAATAAATGTGTTGTAACAATAACAGGAAAAACAACGGATGGTACAGGTAATCTTGGCTTTAACTTTGGAGAACAAAGTAAACTGTCTAAAATTGAGTTTATTTCTGGAACGAGTGTTAAGAATGGTGAAAATTTAACCTTGACTGTCAGGGCGACTTATGAAGATGGAACTTCTGCTGAGGTTTTCCCTGCGTATAGTTTGGATGACACTGAAATTGCGGTAGTTCAAAATGGTTATATTTTGAAAGGAATCTCTGCTGGAACTGTAAATATTACTGCTACTTATACAGAAGATAAAGTTACGAAAACTGCATCTGTAAAAATCACTGTAACAGATGGGAATGGTGGCGGAAGTGGTTCTGGCTCAGCTTCTAGTGGTTTTAATTTTGTTCCTTGATTATAGCTAGTTTTATGTGGCTATTCTGTTTTTAAAGTTGGAGTTTAATATGATAAAATTCACTAAGATTGTAAGTGCGTTTGCATTAGGAATTGCACTTTTATTTACTGGGTGTAGCAATCTTGTAGAAGAAAATACGGAACAAAGTTCTGAATATGGAACTTTGATTTATGGGGAAGACATTCGTGCGGTAAATGTTGATTCTGTAAAAACTGCAAAAGTCTTTGTTACAGGAAACGGAATCACATCGCCATTGACTTCTGAAGCAACAAAAGTTGAAAAAGGTCGTGGTTCTGTAACAATTGAAAAAATTCCTGTTGGAAAGAACCGCATTGTTACAGTTCAGGGCTATTCGGATCCAAATGCGACGGCAGAAGTTGTGGATGCGGTTTTACGTGCTGTTATTGATATCAATCCTGGTGTAAATACTCTTCCTTTGATTGACTGGGATGTCAGCCGAAAAGGTTACGTTTATAATGGGCTTTTTGAAAATGGCGTAAATATCAGTACTCTTTCTAGTGTGGAAATGGCTGCTGTTGATGCCGCGACGCCTAGCTGTGACGCAACGAATATCAATCTTACCCTTTTTGTGGAAGATTTTAAAAAAGGTTATGACAAATTACAGGCTTCTTCCGCATATATTCTTAGCGTAGAAAAAACTTTAAAGCGTTTGACTGTTGAAAAAGCTGCTTCTTCTACAGAATCTGCGCCTGCATTTACTGCGACAGCATACTATTCAGACGGAACAAATGAAGATGTAACAAGTTCTGCAACCTGGAATTCAACAGAAACTGCTGTGGCAACTGTAAGCGGCGGAAAAGTAACTCTTGTTGCGGCAGGAAAGACTGTTATAAGCGCAAGCCACTCTTTTGGCGGTGTTACAAAAACCGGTGCAAAACAGACTGTTACGGTAACTTCGCAGGGCGGAACGATTGATAAGGTTTATTTAGTTCCAACGACTGATTGGGGTAGGTCATCTGCTTGGTTTGCAGCTTATTTCTATGAAGGTTCTAATAGTACTTGGGTAAAAATGGATTATGATTCTGCAACAAGTTCATATTATTGTTCTAAACCTACAGGAACATATTCTAATGTGATTTTCTGCAGAATGAATCCTGCTAAGACAGACCTAAGTTGGGATTCAAAATGGAATAAAACAGGTGATTTAACAATACCTTCTGATAAAGATACTTTTGCTGTTGATTCTGTTACACAATGGGCTGAACCTACAAAATCTTGGCAAGATAACCTTTCTGGTTCATACTCAGGCGGTTCCCTTTCTGCAGCAATTAATTCAGAGGCAGTTACAGACCCTGTTCCGCCAACAGTAACTATTACTCCAGCCGTTGGAAATATTTCATTAAGCGGTTCAATAAAAGTTACTTTTACAGACGGAAACGACACAATTTCATCAGCAAAAGTTACAATTAACGGAACTTCTTATGACATGGGGACAACTGCCGGAACATTCAGCAAATCTTTAAAGGATTTGGGAATAACCACAGATAGTGTTCCGATTAATGTTTCTGCTTCTGTAACAAACGGACAGGGAACAACTACGGTTTCTGCGGCATATACAAGCAAATATGTCGATCCTTCTAAAGTCGATGTATTTACTTGGGATAACGTAAACGCATACTTCGTTCTTACAGACCGCTTCTATAATGGTGACACAACAAATGACCATTCATATTATAGAAAAAATGATTTGAGCGGTGATGAAAACGTTGCTACTTTCCACGGTGGAGATATTGCAGGGCTTACCCAAAAGCTTGACTATTTTGACAAGCTTGGTGTAAACGCAATCTGGATTACCGCTCCTTATGAACAGGCTCACGGATGGGTTGGCGGAAAAAATGGCGCGTTCCCGCATTATGCGTTCCACGGCTATTATACTCTTGACTGGACTAGCATGGATCAGAACATGGGTACAGTTGAAGAGCTCAGGACTTTTGTAAATGCGTGCCATTCAAAGGGAATCCGTGTAATTATGGATGTTGTAATGAATCACGTTGGCTACAACAACACCCAGGACATGGTTACATTCAGCTATGGATACACAGAGCATAAAGAAAATGGCTGGCTTGCAAAAACTGGTGGAAAATGGGAGGCAAACGATACTGTAAAATGGGAGAACTCTTATTGGGATACTTGGTTTGGTCCATGGATTCGTTCTTTCGGTTATGCTTCTGGTTCTGAATACGGCGGAAGCTGCGGTGGATTGCCTGACGTAAAAACTGAATTGACTAGCAGTGTTGGCATGGCTCCTGTTCTTGTAAAAAAATGGAATGATGTTGACTCCGATGATTATAAAGCGAAATATTATAATCCTTCTGTAGCAAATGCAGACTGGAACGGATATTCTGGTGACTACAGAACAGACAAGAATATCGCTCCTGCTGATTATCAGGTTGTATGGCTTTCTGCATGGGTTCGCGAGTTGGGTATTGACGGTTTCCGATGTGATACTGCAAAACATGTTGAACCATTCCGTTGGGGACAGTTAAAAGTTGCCTGTGAAGCAGCGCTTGAAGCCTGGAGAAACGATTCTTCTAAAGATAAGACTTATAATGGTGCTGATACAGGCGCTGAAGATTGGGATGAATCATTCTGGATGACAGGTGAATGTTTTGGATGGACTTCTACAGCTGGTCAGGGCGACTATTATACAACCGGAAAATTTGACAGCATGATAAACTTCAGTTTCAATGGCGCGGCTGGTTCAGGAACTTCTTCAAGTTATCCAAGTTCAAACACGTGGGAAAGTTATCTGAATATCAACAAAAATGGCGATTCGGATGAAAATGGAAACCGCAACAATGTTTTGACCTATGTTTCAAGTCATGATACAAGGCTTTGCCGTGCATCTAATCAGTCAGAGGTTGGAACAATGCTTACACTTTTGCCAGGCGGAGTTCAAATCTATTACGGTGATGAAACAAGCAGGCCTTTGGCATACACTGGCTGTGGCGATACAGACATGATGACCCGCGGCGACTTCAACTGGTCAGCCGCTACTGGCGAAACTGCAAAACACTGGGGCAAAGTCGGAACATTCCGCAAGTTCAATCCTGCGGTTGGTGCCGGAACCGGTTCGGCTACAAAACGAACTTACAGCGGCCCTGCCGGCGAAAGCAAGGTTGCAATTGGAATCAGCGGACCTAGCGTTGACATAAAAGATTTGTTCGCCGACGGAACTACGGTTTACAACTGGTACGACGGAGCGTCTGCGACTGTAAGCGGCGGAAAAGTTACTTTTGCTGGTGGAACTGCAAGCCAGCCAATTCTTGTAAGTGACAGAAATCCTGCTGATTACGGCGTAACGTTCTAAAATCGTATTTTAGGTAATGCTAAGAATAGACGGCACGAAGATTGATGCGGAAAGACGGGAAAACTTTCCGCATTCTTGGATTAAATTTAAAAAATAAGGTTGGAAAAATGAAAAAAGTTTTAAGAACTTTCGCTGTTTGCGCAGTTATGTTTTCTGTTTTTGGCTGCATGAATGTGCTGGATTCTTCTTCAGATGAAAATTTTGTCAATAAAAACTTCGGCTCTCTTTCTGTTTGTGAAGACAGTTCTGGAAGAAAGTTGGATATTCCTTCCATAAAATATGCAAGCCTTACAGTATCAGGAACAGGAATAAAAGAAGAGGACGAGCCTTTTGTGAATGTGGCAGTTGTTGACGGCAAAGCTTCGGGTATCTCCATTAAAAATGTTCCGGTTGGAAAAAACAGAATCGTTACTGTTCAAGCAAAAGATGAAGCAAAGAAAAAGATTGGAACTGTAACAATGCGGAATATTTGTGACATCAAGGCAGGAGAAAATTCTGTTTACATTGACTGGTCTACAACCGCTATTGGAAATGTCTTTTATTCTTTGCATAGTCTTGGGCATGATGTTTCGTCTGTAAGCGCATCGGATACTGAAAAAATAAAAAAACTTATTTCTTCTATAAATGTTCATGCGAGTCTGGTGGATTCAAACAAAATCGCAAGAGATTTTATGCAGGGAGAATTTTCTGTTTCTTCTGATTATGCTTTTCAGACTGCGGGGCTTAAATTTTCAGCGATTCTTGACGGCGATTACACTGTTCAGGTTTGTGACCCATTGTCTGAGCCTAAAGTTTTTTCTTCTTCAGAAGGATTTATAGACGGAATTGCGCCAGGTTTGTGGCGTGTCTATTTTATTCAGGGTGGCAAAGTTGTAAAATCAAAAGAGGTTGTTTTTGAAAGCGGTAAAGTAAACGATATTGGAACTGTAGGCGCAGTTCTGAACAAGATTATTCTTCACGTTGAAAAATACACTACAATCTGGGCATGGTCTAAAGATCCTGCAAAAAATTTTACAGGCGGAGAGTGGCCTGGTGTTGAAATGGAAAAAGATAGTCGGGATGGCTGGTATAAATATGAGCTTCCTGTTGAGGCGGAAAATGTTATATTTAGCAATAAAGGTTCAGGACAGACTTCCAATTTGATTTTGCCGGGTGCTGGAGAATGGTGGTATTCAAAAGCCCTGTGGCATGATGACGACCCTGCGGATTTTGTAAGTCCTGAAATTACAGGAATTGAGTGCGGCGCAGACGGAACTGTTTCCGGCGAAGTAATCATAACCATAACTGCGACTGATAATAAAATGCTTTCTAAGGCGCAGATTTATATTGATGACAAAATTCCTGTTGATGTTTCAATGACCGGTCAGATTGATACCGTAACCTATAGATGGAATTCTGCGCTTGTAAAAAATGGAACGCACGAATTAAAAGTCAAGGTTTTGGACAAAAGCGGGAATGTCTCGGAAGAAAAAATCCTTGTTCTTACAACTTCAAATTCAAATATTGCGCCTATTGCGGTAATAAGCGGTTCTGTAAATGTAGGACTTGGAAAAATAAAGAAATTCAGCGGAAAATCTTCTTATGACCCGAATGGGGAAATCAAGGCTTTTAGCTGGAAGGTTTCCGGCGGCGCAAATATAAAAAGCGGTCAGGGTACATCTGAGATAGAAGTTGAATTTCCAAAAATAAAAACGACTTGCGATATTATCTTGACGGTAACGGATGATGATGGAGAAAAATCTTCGGAAACAAAAACAGTTGCCGTTCAGGATTTGATTTCTACGGATTTCCGGGAAGAAACTATTTATTTTGCAATGACCACACGCTTCTTTGATGGCGACAGTTCAAATAACGTTCACTGCTGGGATGAAAATGAAGAAACTCCTGCTGACGACCCGGCATGGCGCGGAGACTTCAAAGGCCTTATAGAAAAACTTGACTACATAAAAGCCCTTGGATTTTCTGCCGTATGGATTACTCCGGTTGTAGAAAACTGTTCCGGTCTTGATTATCATGGCTATCATGCGATGAATTTCAGTAAAGTTGATCCGCGTTATGAATCAAGCGATGTGGATTTTCAGAGGCTGATAGACGAAGTTCATAGCCGCGGAATGAAGCTGGTTCTTGATGTTGTGTTCAATCATGTTGGAAATTTTGGAGAAACAAACCTTTGTCCTATGTTTGAAAAAGACTATTCTGCTGACCTTGCGGACATTAATGCGTGCCTTAAATTCTGCAAGGATTCTGAGCTTGAAAAACAGTTTCCTTCGTACTGGGATATGAAGCCAGCTGATCAGTATGGCTCGCGGCTTGCGCTTATGAAGAATACTGACTACCAGAACCACGATTACAGAAACTACTTCCATCACTTTGGATTTGGAAACTGGGATAATTTTAGCGTTCAGTTTTTTCAGATGGCAGGAGACTGCGTTGATCTGAATACTGAAAATCCAAAAGTTCTTAAATATATCGGAGATGCCTATTCAAAATATATTGAAATGGGTGTTGACGCGTTCCGCATTGATACTGGAAAACACTTGAGCCGCCTTGAATTCAATTATTATTTGAACGACAGGTTTAAGGAAGCTGCCGCCGCCTGTGGAAATGAAAATTTTTATATGTTTACGGAAATCTGCGCAAAATCTTCTGATGTGACCTACCGCGGAAACGTTGAAAACCTTTCACCGTATTTCTACACATGGAAGGATGATGATAATTATGGCTTTACAATGGACGATGAAGACCAGTTTGAAGGTGTGATAATATATCCGGAATCGGCTGAAACTGAAAAAGATGAGCAGGCGGTTCTTAAGAATCTTGATTATTGGACCCGTCCGACAAAAGACGGCGGAACAAAGACACCGGTAAATGCGCTTGCTGTGCAGAAGCAGGGAATGGCTACAACGGAAGTCCGTTCAAACAGGCCTGAAAGCAAAAACCATCTTCTTGAAGGAAATGAGTATCACGAACCGGATTATTCAAGGCATTCAGGTCTTGATGTGATTGATTTTCCAATGCACTGGAATTTTGGCAGCGCAAATGATGCTTACAGTGTTAGAGGCGGAGACAAGTATTACAACGATGCTACATGGAATGTTGTGTATGTAGACAGTCATGACTATGGACCGGGAGACCAGTTTGAGCAACGTTATCAAAAAAGCGATGACTGCTGGGCTGAAAATATGGATTTGATGTTTACTTTCCGGGGAATTCCATGTATTTATTACGGCTCGGAAGTTGCTTTTAAGCGCGGCGCAATCATTGATAAAGGACCGATTATGCCGTTGAATGAAACTGGACGCGCTTACTTTGGCGACCATATTGAAGGAAGTGTAAAAACGACTGATTTCAGCGAATGGTCAGACGCGACCGGTGCAATGGCAGAAACACTGAATCATCCGCTTGCAAGGCATCTTCAGCGTTTGAACAGGATTCGGCGTGAAATTCCTGCTTTGCAGAAAGGACAGTATTCCGACAAGGACTGCGGCTCTAACGGAATTGCTTTTAAGCGTCGTTATACTAAGGGCGGAACGGACAGTTTTGTTCTTGTAACAATCAGCGGAGATACAGAATTTACGAATATTCCTGCCGGAACTTATGTAGATGCGATTACCGGTGACACAAAGATTGTTTCTGACGGCGGAAGCCTTTCTACTTCGGGTTGTACAGACCAGGGAAATATGCGGGTTTATGTTCTGAACGGTTCTGGAAAAATCGGTGAAGATACAGCATGGTTGAAATAAAATGCAGGTAACCGCCGAGATTTTATCGTGTTCCTGTTATTGTTTGCATCCTGTTTCTTTTGTAAACTTTTTTGAAAAAAGCAAAAAATAATTTTACAAATCAATTTTCTGCATTTATAATTCCCTAGACGGAATTATAAACACTTCTTGCCTTACTTAGAGATGTTTTGAAGATTTTAACTCTTTGGAGGCTGATATGAAGAAATTTTTTTGTAGTTGTCTGGCTTTTTTATGTCTTTTTGTATTTTCCTGCAAACTTGAAGAACGCAGTTCTGATTCACGGTTTGGCATAGTTGCCGTAACTCTGTCGAATCAGGACCGCGCTCTTTATATTAAAGAAATTACAAAGGCTACGGTAACAGTCTGCGGCAGCGGAATGGAAGATGTTGTTCGCAATGTTGCCGTTTCTTCAGGAAAAAACTCCGGTCCGATTGAAATTGACAAGATTCCAGTTGGAAAAAACCGCGTTGTTGCCGTTCAGGCTTATTCAAATGATACAAAGCTTGACGGCGTGACTATTTATTCCGTAATGGATATAAAACCGGATGTTCTTAATAATGTAAACGTAACGTGGGCTAGTACGGCGGTAGGTTCGGTTTATTACAATCTTATAAAAAGTAACTACGATAAGGTATCTTCTTTAGGAACTTCCACTGTTGAAAATTTGATTCCGCAGAACGTTCATGCGGCTCTGGTCGATACTAAGCAGATTGCGCTGGATATTCAAAAAAACGAAACAAAAGACCGGGAAAGCTATAGGCTGGAAAGCGGAGTTGTAAAATTTTCTACGGAAGGACAAAATTCTGATGTAAAAGTTCAGGTTTGCGACCCTGTTTCAGAAATTGTTTCCGGGGTGAACGGCAGCGTGCAGGTTATTGAAAACGTTGCGCCGGGAACATGGAATTTTTATATAACTGAAAATGGCGCGATTCTGTATAAAAGTCCGTCGCCTGTTTCTGTAAAAAGCGGCGAAACTGTTGTTTTAGAAAAAATTCAGTTTGGAACGCTTAGCGATGAGCTTGGCATGAGGCATCCTTACACCGGAAAATATTCGCCGGTAGATCAGGCAAGCTGGGCGAGCGCATCTTACGCTTTGGGCGCGGACATTGACACGGACGGAAACGGAACTTTTGCGGTTTATTCAAAAAATGCCACAAAGATTCTTCTGGAGATTTATACCGAAGCGTACGGCAAAGAATTTGCCTATGATTACTGGATGGAAAAGGGGTCTGATGACGTATGGCGCGCAAAAATAGGCGGGATTGATTCCGGCACTTTGTATGCGTTCCGCGCCTGGGGACCGAACTGGACTTTTGACGAAAACTGGAAGCGCGGCGGAAGTTCCGCTGGTTTTGTCGCGGATTTTGATGCAGCAGGAAACCGCTTTAATCCTAATAAGCTTCTGTTCGATCCGTATTCAAAGGAAATAAGCCACGACAAGTCAAACCCGGTTGCGCTTGGCAGCCTGAATGGCGGAATGTACGGAACTGGTGAGCAAGTGTTTGAAGGCGCGGCACGAAGAAACTTTGACACTGGCATTTATGCCTCAAAATCTGTTGTTGTAAAAGACAGCACAGGTTTTGGAACAAAACCAAAAATTCCGCAGGAAAAAGCGATTATTTACGAGGCTCACGCGCGCGGAATCACAAAACATCCTTCTTCTGCGCAACTTTCTTCTATATTAAGTGGAATTGATGGCTTTGAGAGCGTTGTGGACATTCCTTCTGAATATCAGGGAACGTACAAAGGCGCGGGAATGTTGGCTCCGTACCTTAAGGCGTTGGGAGTGAACACAATCGAGCTTTTGCCGGTACACGAAAGCGACAACGACGCAAACCCTGACGACGCGCCGGGCGGAAACTACTGGGCGTACATGACATACGGCTACTTTGCACCGGACAGACGTTATTCAAGCGATAAATCCTACGGCGGTCCAACGCGCGAATTCAAGGAAATGGTAAAAGCGTTCCATGACGCTGGAATGGAAGTTTACCTTGACGTTGTGTTCAACCATTCAGGAGAAGGCGGAACTTGGTACGGAGATCCAAAAGATTCTAACTTTGATAACTATAAAACTGCCGAACTTACGTTTATGCGCGGCTTGGACAACAGCACTTATTATTCTCTTGATAATGGTAATGTTGGTGCTTACTGGGAAACTACCGGCTGCGGAAACAACTTGCAGTGCGATAATCCTGTTGTCCGCAAGTTCATTCTGGATTCTCTTACTTACTGGATTGACGAGATGGGCGTTGACGGCTACCGCTTTGACCTTGCGCCTGTTTTGGGACGCGAAGGATCTGGCACTTGGGCATACAATAAAGATGCTAAGACGATTAAAGACATTATCGCTTTGGGACAGAAAAAAGATGCGGAAATGATTGCTGAAGCCTGGGATACTCAATGGCCGGGCGGTTATCAGGTTGGAAACTTCCCGGCCGGCTGGGGCGAATGGAACGGACGATTCCGAGATGCAATCCGCTCTTATGTTGGAACTGGAAACCGCAAGGCAGGAGATGATAAAGAAATACTTAGTTGCATTAATGGAGATTTCAAAAACTTCGCTGACCAGGGCGGTCCGCACAAGTCCGTGAACTTTGTGGTTGCGCACGACGGCTTTACTCTTGCCGATTTGTGCAGCTATGAAGGTGCAGGCAATGCGATGAACAGAACTTTGACCTGGCCATTCGGACCAAGCGACGGCGGCAACGGCGACTACAACACGCTTGGTTTTGGAACAGAAGCAAAATACAAACGCCAGGCTGCAAGAAACTACATCGCAATCCAGATGGTGAGCCGCGGTGTTCCTATGATTGTCTGGGGCGACGAGTTCAGCAGAACGCAGAACGGAAATAACAATCCTTACAACATAGACAGCGTTGCGACCTGGAGCAACTACAACATGATAAACTCTTCTTCGCCGCATAAAGTTGCGACCGGCGGAAGCGGCGCTTACCACAACAACTTTGGAGATTTCAACAATACTGCAAAGGTAAACGGCAACTTTAAGTTTATGAACTATATGCTGAAACTGCGTGCAAGCGAGCCTGCGTTCCAGCAGACAGATTACAGCAGTGTGGTATATGACTTTAAGAAAGAGAACGGCGCTGATACATTGACAGACGGCGACCGCTGCGTTTGGCTCCGCATAAACGGAAGCACGGTTTCCGGCGGAAGCGACTACCTTGTGTTTATGAATATGTACACTGCGGAAGTTCAGTTTACAATTCCTGCCGCTGCTTCCGGAAAATCCTGGGTGCGTATTGCGGATACTCAAAATCATTTTGAAACAGACTTTAACTGCTGGAATGACAACGCAATTGATGCTGCGGTGCTTTCTACTTCGTACGGTGTCGCTCCATGGTCGGTTGTAATCTTAAAGCAGGTTGCGGAAGGCGAAAAAGTTGCGGAGCCTGTAATTTCTTCTACAGATGCTGACTCAGGCGGAAACTTTAACGGCTCTGCGAACGTAACAATTTCTTGTTCAACGGCCGGATCGGAAATTTACTACACGACTGACGGTTCTGACCCAAGCGCCACAAACGGAACAAAATATACTGCGCAATTCGCAATTTCAGGAACTATTACGATAAAGGCAATCGCCGTAAAGAATGGAGCGGCTTCTTCTGCGGTTGTAACAAAGAAATTTACAAATACCGCAGTGGTTGAAGCGCCTGTTCTTTCTGTTCCTGAAGGCGATTTTTGGAACACAATTACAGTTTTCCCTTTTACCGACACTGCCAGCGCGGAAATCTACTACACAACAAACGGTTCTGACCCTACAAAATCAAGCACGCTTTACACAGATGGCGGAATCAAAATAGACGGAACAACAACTTTAAAAGTTGTTGCGGCAAAATCTGGAATGGAAAATTCGCAGGTTGTTAGTGCGGTATATACAAAACAAGATGTCCAGCCTTACACGGAAAACAAGAGCGGAGTAATGCTCCAGGGCTTTAACTGGGACAGCGCGCCTCGCGGCAATGGCTACACAATCGAAAATCCTAATCCAAAATGGTACAAGTGGTATAAAACAATGCTCGCTTCGGCAAATGACATAAAAGACACGTTTGAATACGTTTGGTTTCCGCCGGCAAGCAAGACAGACACTGCAAGCTCCGAAGGTTACGCTCCGACTCAGCTTAACGATTTGAACAGCTGCTACGGAACGGAAGCTGAGCTTAAAAGCGTGGTTCAGGCAATTCAGCCTGCCAAGGCGATTGCGGATATTGTTGTAAACCATCGCGCCGGAACAACTTCCTGGGGCGACTTTACAAATCCGCGATGGACGGATGATTATTACTCAATCTGCAGCGACGACGAAGGTTTTTCAAATTCTGCAAGTCCTATGTACAATTCTTCTAAAAAAGGCGGGGCGGACAGCGGAATGGGTTATGCGGCTTACCGCGACCTTGACCACACAAATCTTTCGGTTCAGCAGGGAATTTACAGTTGGATGAACACTGTACTAAGGCGCGCCGGATTTGTCGGCTGGCGTTACGACTTTGTAAAAGGTTTTGGCGGAGAATATGTCGGCTATTACAACGCTATGACCGACACCGCTTTTTCTGTAGGCGAGTACTGGCCGGACGGCGGTAGTAACTGGAGCGCTCTTTTGGACGAGTGGGTGAACAAAACTGAAACAACTGTAAATTCAGTGCCCGGAAAGAAATCGCGCGCGTTCGACTTTGTCCTTAAGCAGAATCTTAACAATGCGTTTGGCTGGTACAAAGCCGGACCAATTCCAACTGATAGCTGGGATATGAGTCTGCTTGCCGATTCTTCTACTTTAATGCGTTCTGCGCCGGCAACCGCCGTTACTTTTGTAGACAACCACGACACAGGAAGCACGCAGCAGCACTGGGAATTGAAGTGGAACAACGTTCCTGCGGCGTATGCGTTTATTTTGACGCATCCGGGCTACCCTTGTGTAGCATGGCAGCATTACTTTACAGGCGACGGCTGGCAGTACAGAGGCGGCGAAATCGTTTACGGCACAACAAAAACATTTAAGGAACACATTGACTACTTAATCAGCCTTAGAAAATCTGTTGGCATTGAATACGACGACACTGTAGAAGTTTTAGAAAGCACAGAAACGCTTTACGCCGCAAAAATTACCGGAACAAGTGGAGAAATCGTTGTGGCGATCGGCGGTGAAGTCTGGTCTCCGACTGGTGCAGGCTATGACGGAAACCATCCTGTTTATCAGGGCGGAAACTTTAAAATCTGGCAAAAAGGTGAAGCAGGAATTGAACCAGCAAAAGTAGATGTTACCGTTACTGCGGAAGATAATTGGATTTGGAACGACTATGCTGTGATTTTTGCCTGGGTTTGGGGCGGCTCTTACGGAAGCGGTCAGTGGGTAGAAACGACCGGTTCCGGCACAACAATTAATCTTTCAATTTACGACGACATAGCCGGCTTTAACTTTGCAAGATGTCATGCCGGAACTACACAACCGGATTGGAAGGCAACAGGCAACAGTGCCGGACGTGTTTACAACAAAAGCCCTGATGTTACTTTTGTAAAAGGAACTACAACTTATAATGTCGGTGCATTTGTTGAATATCATCCTTCAGGTTCGTGATTTGTCCGGAGGTTTCATGACGCTTATGCCGGAATAAGGAATGCATCCGGCGGCAATGCCTTTCAGGCGCGGACGGCTCTTTCGGTTGGAAGGGTCGTCCGTTTTTTTTATATTCTGCGGACGCTGTTGTTTTATGCGTTTATTCTTCTTCGTATTTAAGAATGTCGCCGGGAACGCAGTTTAGTTCGGAAATGGTAATTCACCTGAATAGACTTTTGTGGTTGTGGTAAACATAAAAAATCAGCATAATGTTTTAAAGTATTGAACTAAAAGGAAAAACTAGATGGAAACGGAAAACAGCAGTAATTTTTCCTCTGCGAAAATTTCCTGTGGCGAAATGCTTGCCCGGAAATCAGGACTTTTTAAGAAAATTTTTATTGCACTCATGCTGGTTCTGTTTGTTGCGCTCACATTTTATTTTTTTCGTGAATATAAAAAAGGAAGTTTTTCTGATTTAGACTCGTTTAAGGTGTTTCTGGATTCTTTTGGAATGTTCGGGCCTGCCGCGCTCTGCGTTTTTCAATGTTTTAAAGTTATTTTTGCGTTTTTTCCCGGAACTGTGGGTTATATTGTAGGACCTGGGCTTTTTGGAGCGGTAAAGGGGATTCTTGCAAATTATATTGGAATCTGTCTTGGTTCGTTTACGGTTTTTCTGATTTCAAGAAAATACGGAAGCGTTGTCATGCAGCATATTTTTTCAGAAAAACGCTATAATAAATGTCAGCAATGGATTAATAAAAGGACGGAAAAGCTTTCGGTGATTCTGTGGTTTCTTCTGCTGATTCCTTTTTCGCCCGATGATTTTATTTGTTATTGCGCCGGACTTACTGAAATGAAATTTAAAAAATTTATGGTAATAATTCTTACTGTAAAGCCGTGGCTGATAATCTTTTACGGAATTTTGTTCGGATATATTTTAGATTAGAAGGTTTAAAAATGAAGTTGCTTGGGGTTTTCAATTATACTGTTGTCTTGACATACGTTGGAATGCTTTTTTCTTTTGCCGGAATACATTTTGTTTTTTCTGACAACGATAAGAGTTTCATTCTGGCTCTGCTCTGCCTTATGATTTCCGGAATTATGGATATGTTTGACGGAAAGGTCGCTTCAACAAAGAAAAACAGGACAGAAAACGAAAAACTTTTTGGAATTCAGATTGACTCCATGGCGGATATTATTAGCTACGGAGTTTTTCCTTCTTTGATAGTGTACAGTCTTGCTCTTGGTGATGTCCATTATCCTGTAGAGCATCCAATCCAGGCAAGAATTGCAACCTGTATATGCGCTTTGTATCTTTTAAGCGCGCTTATCCGGCTTTCGTTTTTTAATGTTGATGAAATGCAGCGTCAGGCTTTAACAGAAAAAAGCCGTTCTGAATATAAAGGTTTGCCTGTCACCAGCGTTGCAGTTGTGCTTCCGGCGGTTTTTATATGTGCATATTTTACAAGAACTGCCCGGCCGCCGATTACTCCATGCCTTGTTATTCTTGTTCTTTTGGGAATGCTTTTTATCACTCCGTTCAAAATGCCTAAGCCTAAGCTTGTAGGAAAGTCGCTTTTGCTTCTTATCGGGCTTATTGAATTTGTTCTTCTTCTTTTGGGAAAGGCGTATTACGTTCCTGCCAAAGAAAATGATCCATCTCTTATGTTTGAAAACAGCGTGATTATGCGCGCGGAAGATTGAAATTCCGTTTTTTGAGTTGAAAAATGACTGAAAAAAATAACAGCCAGAATGATAAATCCGTTGAGTTTTTGTGCAGGACGTGTTTTGGCAGGCTTCTGCTGCATTTTATTCTGTTTATCAGGATTCCAAAGCTTGTGGGATTTTTTTTGCGAAGTCCGCTCTCTCATTTTATGATTGGAAACTTTATCAGAAAAAATAAAATTGATATGAAGGAATTTGAAGGTCAGAAATTTCATTCGTTCAATGATTTTTTTACGCGCAGAAAGCGGATTTCTTTTGATTCTGAAAAAAATCATCTGATTAGTCCCTGCGACAGTTTTTTAAGCGTTGTTAAAATAACGGAAAATGCGGTTTTTTCGGTAAAAGGGTTTGACTATTCTCTGCGCGATTTTTTTGAACCGCGCGAAAATTGCACACCGCGGCGTTTTTTTTGGAACAAGGGAACGAATCCTGCGGAAATGCCTTCTGAAAGCTATATAAACAGCCTGTCTGAAAAATTCAGGAACGGTGAATGTCTTATTTTTCGCCTCTGCACAACGGATTATCACCGCTATTGCTACATTGACAGCGGAGTTAAGTCTGAAAATCATTTTATAGAAGGCTCTCTTTACAGCGTACAGCCTGCCGCCTGTGAAAAATTCAGGGTTTATACAAAAAACCGCCGCTCGTGGACAATAATGGAATGTGAAAATTTTGGCACAGTGGCGCAGATTGAGGTAGGGGCATTCAGCGTAGGCGGAATCAAAAACCATAAATCAAAAGGCAGATTTAACAAAGGTGAGGAAAAAGGCTATTTTGATTTGTACGGTTCTACGATTGTCCTGCTGTTTGAGCCTCAAAAAATCAGCCTTATTCCCGAAATTCAAGAGCATACAAAAAAAGGCGCCGAATGCAAAGTGCGCGCCGGCCAGTGGATAGGCGTAGGCCTGTGAGATATATCGCGCAAATTCCTTTTATAACAAACCATTAATTTGACAGATTATTATTGTGGACTTATAATTTTTTTAGGGAAAAGTAATTAAAAAAGTATGGTGCTTGCTTAAAATAAGGAAAAAAAATGAAAAAATTAAAAGTGCTTTCGCTCGCCGCACTGGTTCTTGGCGCAGTTTTGTCGGCTTCATGTTCAGATTTGATTTCTGGAAAAAATTATTCTGAATACGGTTCTGTTTCGATTTTTATAGGAGAAAGGGCTGTCTTTGTTGAAGAGATAAAGTCTGCAAAAGCAAAAATCTATGGCTTTGACTCCGCCGGTAAAAAATTTACAAAAGAAACGGATGCTATGGGCGTTAGTTCCGGTTCGGGGACTCTGCCGGTAATAAACGGAATACCTGTTTCAAAAAATGCAGTGGTTGAAGTTCAGGCGTATGGCGATTCTGCGGCAGGTTCTAAAATTGACGGAATTACGCTCTATGCGGTTTGTGATATAAAGGCTGGTGAAAATACTCCTGTAAACGTAACCTGGGAAACGTCTAAAAAAGGCAAGGTTTACGCGGCAATAATTGAAAGCGGTACAAAAAATCTTACAGATGAGAAAATTGCTTCTATTAATAATGCGATTCCTTTTGATAAAAACGCAAGCCTGATTGATGCGGCTGCAATTGCTGCGGATTTTAAGGCAGGAGCTTTAAAGGAGAAAACTTCTTATGAAATGAAGGCCGGAAGCGTAAAAATTACCGCAAACGGCTGTTCCGGCTGCGCGATTCAGGTTTCTGACCCGAACTCAAAAATTTTCAGTGCGCTTTCTGGCGATTCTGCTGAGGTGACGGTTTCTGATGTTGCTCCTGGCGCTTGGAATGTTTACGCTGTAAAGGACGGCGCGGTTGTAAAAAGCGGAAGAGTAACTGTTGCGTCTGGTGCGGCGGCGGAAGTTGTGCTGGAAAATGTTGAGGTTACAGAATATGACGGAATAAAAATTCTTGTTGCAAAGTCATTGAATTATCCATTGATTCATTATTGGGATTGTTCAGATAAGGCTTCGTATCCAAATACAACTTATCCTGGTACTGCAATGGATTCAGAGACTAGCGATTCTGACTATGTTTATGAATTCAAAAAAGTTTCTTCTGTAAGCATTTTGATTACAAATTCTTCTAAGCAGAAACTGCATGAAACAAACATGGTTCTTTCCGAAAAAGGAACTTACCGCATAACTGCAGGTGGAGCTCAAAAACAGTCGCTTCCAGTTCCGCCAGCTGTAACAATTCCTTCAAAGGCATACTTGGGCGGAACTTTTTCAATTACAGTTTCAAGCGAATCTGCGTTGACTCAAAACACAATTTCAATCAACGGAACTTCAAAAACGCTTAATACTGGCTCGAATCCATTCAATGTTTCAGACTTTACAACTTCTGTTGGAACAATAACCGTTTCTGGAATAATTTCAAATTCCGCAGGAAGCAAAACAGTTTCCGGCACGATATCTGTTGTTGAAAAGCCGGTGAATACGCTGGTTACTAACTTCAATGAGCTAAGAATCTATCAGGTTATGGTTGCAAGTTTTCAGGATGGTGATCCATCGATTGGTTTTACTCAAATGTGGGGACCGGATAATCAAACTAAAGGCGGTGATTTGCAAGGAATTATTAATGCTATTCCGTATATTAAAGCTCTTGGTTGTAATGCTTTGTGGATGACTCCTATTTTTAACTCAAATGGAAGTGATAAATTAGATGCTACAGGCTATTTTGCCTATGACTATTTTAATATAGATCCTCATTTTGGAACAATGGCAAAATTTGATGAACTTGTTGCTCTTTGTCATGAAAATGGAATAAATATTATTCTTGATGGCGTATTTGGTCATAATAAGGGAAGTGTAGCTTCTTCTCCGAGTAGAAATGGAATAAAAAATCCAGGAATTATACCTTCGACATCTAATCCTGTAGATTATGCAAATAATTCAAATTCATTGAAATATTATTCGGATGTTGCACGTTATTGGATTACAGAACATAAAATTGACGGCTGGCGGTTAGACCAGTGTTATCAGGTTGGTTTGGGCGACAAAGATAATGATACAGGTGTTTTTCCAAAAAATACAGGTACAAATGGGCATAACTATTGGTATGATATTCGAAAGGTTGTGGAAGAGGCGGCTTCTTCAAATGGAACATTAGGTTCTGATTGGGGAACTTTGGGATATATGGTTGGCGAACACTGGCATGGCGATGCAACCGTTATTCAAATGGGTTCTGTAAATGCAGGTTATACTTCTAACTCTTATGGAAATACTTCAAATGCTGCTAAAGGCTATGGTTTGAATTCTTGTTTTGACTTCCCAGCTTATTATCAGATTGTTCAAGGTTTTGCTCAGGAATGGAAAGGAAAATCTACAGGAAACATTACAAATGGTTTAAGCTATTTGTACCAAACTTATTCAGAAAAAGGTTATTCTTGCATAGAAGATGATGGTTCTTACGAAACATATTACCCGAATTTCATGCTTTCAAATCATGACTTGTTCAGGATTGGAGACTTGATCAACAAAAAATACAGTGATGGCTTTGAGAGTGACAACTACGCAAAACGAAATATGGTTCTTTTGGCGGCACAGGCGGCATATACCGGTCCAATAACTATTTATTACGGTGATGAAATTGGTGACCATAATGCAACAACAACTACTGGTTGGAGTACTGATAACGTTGCCCGTTCTTCTGGAAAGATTTCAGGCTTTAATACACGAGAACAAAAAATTCATGATTGGACACAGAAATGTCTTGAAACACGTGCAGGACATGAGACTTTGTGGAATGGTTCAAATGAACAGGTAATTGGTGAAAAAGATTTTTATGTCTCAAAAAAAGTTGGTGGAGGTGAGACATTTTATATTGCCTTTAACTATAATTCTACTTCTGCAAAAACTTTCACTATTTCTGGAAGTGGAACTGATTTGCTTTCTGATGAATCTTTCAGTGGCACAGTCACCGTTCCTGCGCTTTCTGCAAGATTTGTTCTTATAAAATAGACTGGAATAGAAGGTTTTGCTCCGTGCGGGAAAAGCGGGGCGGAATCTTTTTTGCGTTTTGTGAGAGAGTCCTGGAAGAAAAATGAAAATGTCACGCCTCGCTGTCTTTGTTTTGTTTGTGGCGGTTCTTGCGTTTGCCGGGTGTTCAAATGGTCTGGATGCAAAAAATGATACAGATTATATCACTGTCCCCATTCGCCCGAATCGGCTGTGTGTAAAAAAATAAACCCGGATTAATAAAATCCTCTTCCCTGGGGCAGATAAAATATACCTTGCTCCAGGGATTTTTTTTGTAAAAACCTGCACAGAATATCTTATTGGTTATTTTTTGCCCTTTTCATTTTTGGTTATTACAACTAGAATTGTATGAAGTCTAAAATATTTGGGGTGAACTTGTGAATTCTGGTTCTATTTTTGTACAGCAGCTTATAAACGGTCTGTCGCTTGGTAGCATTTATGCATTGATTGCGCTCGGCTACACTATGGTTTATGGAATTGTAAAACTTATAAACTTTGCCCACGGTGATGTTATGATGGTCGGTGCTTACGCCGGCTACTTTGTTCTTGTTGCTCTTGGGGCCAGCGCATTTGGAATGGCTGGCGCATTCATCGCGGCTATGGTTCTTTGCGGTCTTTTGTCAATATTGATTGAACGTTTCGCATACCGCCCTTTGCGAGAGTCTCCGCGTCTTAATTCCCTGATTACCGCAATCGCTGTTGAGCTTATCCTCCAGAATCTTATGCGCGTTCTTCCGTTTGTCGGTCCTGATCCCCGGCAGTTTCCTACTATGGAGACAAAAAACTTTACGTTCGGAATCCTTTCTGTTTCAAATCTTCAGCTTGTTGTAATAATTTCAAGCGCAATACTTATGGTTCTTTTGAATTTTCTTGTAAACAAGACAAAAACCGGAAAAGCGATGCAGGCAGTCTCTTACGACCTTAAGGCTTCTGCGCTTATGGGAATAAACGTAAACAAAATCATTGCGGTTACTTTTGTTGTCGGTTCTGTTCTTGCCGGTGCCGGAGGTGTGCTTTATGCGACTGCCTATCCGCAGGTTGACCCTGTAATGGGCTACATTCCGGGGCTTAAGGCGTTTGTGGCGGCGGTTCTTGGCGGAATCGGTTCAATTCCTGGAGCAATGGCCGGCGGCATAATTCTTGGAATAGCGGAAACCTTGACAAAAGGCTATTTAAGCAGCCAGTATGCGGACGCTATTTCCTATATAATCCTGATTGTAATTCTTCTTGTAAAGCCGGCAGGGTTGTTCGGTAAAAAAACAACTGTCAAGGTTTAGTTTTCCAGTGTTTTAGATTTTATGAGGTAAAAATGAAAAATAAATTTATACGAAATACATTGATTCTTTCAGTTGTAAGCCTTGTTGTGATTGCCGTTCCGACACTTCTTACTTTTACAGGCATTATGGATGCGTATTCATCCGGAGTTTTTGCGCTTGCAGGAATCTATGCTATTATGGCTATAAGCGTAAACATAATTTCTGGAATTACAGGGCAGCTTAGTCTTGGACAGGCCGGCTTTATGGCTTTGGGAGCGTATGCTACGATTCTTCTGAATACAAATGCCCATATTCCGCTTCCTCTTGCTGTTGTATGCGCAGGTCTTATAACAGCGTTCTTTGGTTTTTTGATTGGTTTTCCAACGTTAAAGCTGGAAGGCGACTATCTTGCGATTGTTACGCTTGCTTTTGGTGAGATTATCCGCGTTATTCTTGTGAATTTAAAGCAGTGGACGGGCGGACCTAACGGAAAATCTTTTCCTACGGTTCTGACCTTGAATCCTACTGTCGCGGTTCTGGTTGTTGCGGCTGTTCTTGTTCTGGTTGTTGTTTTTGTTCAGAATATTGTGCGTTCAACTTTTGGGCGCGCGATTCTTGCCGTGCGTGAAGATGAGATTGCCGCAAATTCGTGCGGAATCCACGTTTTTCACTATAAAATGTCAGGCTTTGTCCTTGCAAGTTTTGTGGCGGGAATCGGCGGCGCGCTTTACGTTATGTACGTCGGCTTTATAAAACCGGAGCAGGCCGCATTTACAAAGTCGATTGACTATCTTATCTTTGTGGTTCTTGGCGGAATGGGTTCTATGACTGGCTCTGTTCTTGCCGCGTTTGTCCTTACATATCTTCAGGAAGCGCTCCGTTTCCTTCAGAATTACAGGCTTCTGTTCTATCCGGTTGTCCTTATCTTTGTGATGCTTTTCAGGCCGCAGGGGCTTCTGGGAACAAAAGAATTCAGTTTTGTCAGGACATTTGACTGGATTAAGTCCGGCGGGCTTAAAGAATTTTTTGCAAATCTTCCTTCAAAATTCACTAAAAAAGAGGTGCGGTAATGGCTGAAAAAAAACTGGTTCTTCAATGTTCTGATGTTCAGATTGTGTTCGGCGGTCTTTGCGCCGTAAGCGATGCCTCTTTTGATTTGTTTGAAGGTGATCTTGTAGGTCTTATCGGGCCGAACGGCGCCGGAAAAACAACGATGTTCAATATGGTTTCAGGAATTTATACGCCTACAAGCGGACAGATTTGCTTTTGGGATAAAGATGATAAAGTCCACAATATAAACAAATTCGATCCTGCCAGGCTGAATAAGCTTGGAATCGCAAGAACTTTTCAGAATATCCGCCTTTTTGGCGAGCTTTCCGTAAAAGACAACGTTCTTATCGCGCTGCACAATCAGCGCCGCGTTTCAGTTTTTGATGTTCTGTTTCGTACTCCAAAATTCCGCCGCGACGAACAGCTTATGTCTGAAAAAGCGATGAACCTTCTTGAGCTTTTTAAGATTTCTGGAAAAGCTGATGAAAAGGCAAAGAATCTTCCTTACGGCGAGCAGCGCAAGCTGGAAATTGTGCGGGCGCTTGCCTCAAATCCTAAGCTGCTTTTGCTGGATGAGCCTGCGGCGGGAATGAATCCGCAGGAAACCAAGGAGCTTATGGAGATTATTGCGTTTATCCGCAGTGAATTTAAGCTTACAATACTTCTTATTGAACACGATATGAAACTTGTCATGGGAATCTGCGAAAAAATCATGGTCTTGAACTACGGAAGGATTATCGCGACAGGAACTCCTGATGAAATCCGGGCAAATCCGGAAGTTGTAAAGGCATATCTTGGAAACAATTAACGCTCGTTTTGGGAGAATCTGACTATGATGCTTGAAGTAAAAAATCTTTGTGTAAATTACGGCGCAATAAAAGCCCTGCATGGAATAAGTTTTGATGTGAATCAGGGCGAAATAATTACTTTGATTGGCTCGAATGGCGCAGGAAAAACAACAACGCTCCATTCAATTTCAAATATTATCAAAAAACACTCTGGAACGATTGTCTTTAAGGGTGAAGATATAACGAATATTGGCGCAGATAAAATCGTCGCCAAAAGACTTGTTCAAGTTCCGGAAGGACGCCGGGTTTTTGCGAATCTTTCAGTTCTGGAAAATCTTCAGCTTGGCGCATACCTTAGAAAAGACAGGGCAGGAATTGAAAAAGACCTTGAGCACGTTTTTTCGCTTTTTCCGCGCCTGGAGGAACGTGTTAAGCAGGCGGCAGGAACTTTGTCCGGCGGTGAGCAGCAGATGCTTGCGATGGGGCGTGCGCTTATGAGCCAGCCGGAGCTTCTTCTGCTTGACGAGCCTTCTATGGGGCTTGCTCCGATTCTTGTTGACGAGATTTTTGAGATTGTCAAAAGAATCAATGCGGATGGAACAACGATTCTTCTTGTAGAGCAGAACGCATTCAAGGCTCTTTCCATTGCCGACCGCGCCTACGTTCTTGAAACCGGCGAAATTATAAAATCCGGCAATGCCGCTGAACTTCTGAATGACGATTCTGTAAAGAACGCATACCTTGGCGGCTAATTTTTTTCATTTACTTTTATATTTTCGTGGTATAATTGATTAGCTTGAATTTTGAGTTTTTATGCTGAACTAATAAATTGAATAGGCGCACGTTAAGAGCCAAATCTTGACTTTTGACCGGGAGTTTGTTTGATTTTCAATCTATAAAAAACGCAAAATAAAACCTTTTTCATTGGAGTTGCTTATGCTGGTAAAAAATGTAATGACAAAAAATCCTGTTACAATCTCGCCTGAAAATTCAATTACAGAAGCCAAGGCTTTGATGACTAAAAAAAACATCGGAAAACTTCCTGTAATTGACAAGAATAATAATCTTGTGGGAATCCTTACAAAAAAGGATATGGCGAAAGCTGCTCCTTCAGAAGCAACTACGCTTGATATGTTTGAAATTGGTTATCTTCTTTCAAAAATTACTGTTGAAAAAATAATGACCAGAAAAGTTGTTACGGTTTCTGAATCAGAAGTTGTGGAAAACGCCGCCAAGCTTATGGTCGACAATGGAATCGGCTGCGTTCCTGTGGTTTCAGGTGACTGTCTTGTGGGAATTATTACTGAAAGCGACCTGTTCCAGCTGTTTACGGATATGTTCGGTTCCCGTGAAGAGGGCGTCCGCTTTATCCTTACGCTGGATGATACTCCTGGACAGCTTGCAAAACTTGTTAATGAAATTGCAAAGGAGAACGGAAATCTTGTTTCACTGGTTACACGCGAATTGAAGGATTCCGGAAAACGAAAACTTACGGTAAAAGTCGCCGGCATCTCAGAGGCTCAGCTTAAGGAAATACTTTCAAGACTGAATATCGTTGCTGACGATATACGCTAAATCAAGTTTTTCAGTTTTTTGCGCCGTTTCATGAACTCATTGAAAACAACATAAAAAAACGTTATTCTATAGTATATTTTAAATATCCTGAGTGTTGAGTTTTTTGTAAAAAGAATAAAAGCGCAGGCAGATTTGCAATTTGTGAAGATTTTTGGCGATTGAATTAATAAAAGTGCGGAGCACCCGAATTAATACAAGCGTAGTGCGAGCCAAATCCATCTGAGCAAATTGGAAATCTGCCGAGAGCATTCTTTCATATTTTGCAAAAAGAACTCGAAATTCGGGATAAATCAGAATAAGGAAATGTTATGTTGATAAACGGTTCTCAGATTGTTATTGAATGTCTTATAGAGCAAGGCGTGGATACAGTTTTCGGTTATCCCGGAGGATGTATCCTGAATATTTATGATGAGCTTTACAAGAATTCTGACCGTATTAAACATATTCTTACGGCGCATGAACAGGGGGCAAGCCACGCCGCCGACGGATATGCGCGCGCTACAGGAAAAGTCGGCGTGTGCATGGCGACCTCCGGACCGGGAGCGACTAATCTTGTTACAGGAATTGCCACCGCATATATGGATTCAGTTCCGATTGTTGCAATAACCTGCAATGTTGGAAAAGCGTTGCTGGGACGTGACTCTTTCCAGGAAATTGACATCACTGGCGTAACTTTGCCTATTACAAAACATAATTTTCTTGTAAAAGATATAAAAGATTTGGCGCAGACAATCAGAGAGGCTTTTCTTATCGCTAAGTCTGGCCGTCCTGGACCGGTTCTAATTGATATTTTAAAGGATGTCACAGCGCTGAACGTTCAGTATGAATTTGAACCTTCCAAAGACCCTGACTCTCTTGCAAGGGTATCTCTGAACGCTTCAAGTTTTAAGCGCGCGGTGACAGTTCCTTCTCCTTCTGAGACTGATATAAAAAAAGCCGCTGAAATAATCAATGCTTCTGAACGTCCTATAATCTATGCCGGAGGCGGCGTAAAAATTTCCGGCGCGGAAAAAGAGCTTCTTGAGCTTGCGGAAAAAGCATCTATTCCTGTAAGCCAATCCCTCATGGGGCGTGATGTTTTCCCTTCTTCCCATCCTCTTTGTACATGGATGGTTGGAATGCACGGAACTTATGCAAGCAATATGGGCATTACGGAAGCCGATCTTGTGATTGCGATTGGCGCGCGTTTTTCTGACCGCGTTTATGGAGATGCTTCTAAATTTGCGGAAAGGGCTAAAATTCTTCATATTGACATTGATCCTGCGGAAATAAACAAAAATATCTGCACAGATGCGAGCGTTGTGGGAGATGTTAAGGATGTGCTTTCAAAATTAATTCCGCTTGTAAATAAGAATGAGCACAAAGAATGGCTTGGAAGGATTAATGAATGGAAAAAAACATATCCGTCTTGTTACGATAAAAATCCAAAAGATTCAATAAATCCAAAATTTATCTGCGAGCACATACACGAAGTTGCGGGCGATGACTGCTTTATTACCACAGAAGTCGGTCAGCATCAGATGTGGACTGCGCAGTTTTATCCATTCGGCAAGAAACGCCGTTTTGTGACTTCTGGCGGTCTGGGAACTATGGGCTATGGAACTGGCGCGGCGATTGGAATCTCTCTTTCAAAGACTGGAAGCCGGGTAGTTCACATTGCCGGAGACGGTTCTTTCCGGATGAACTGCAACGAGCTTGCGACAATCGCGCATTATAATCTTCCTATTGTAATTGTTGTTGAAAATAACAATGCGCTTGGAAACGTGCGTATGTGGCAGCGTCTTTTTTATGGAAAACGCTTCAGTCAGACGACTCTGGATTTCGGACCGGACTGGGTAAAGCTTGCCGATGCTTATGGAATAAAAGGTTACAGGGCGGCCAACGCAAAGGAATTTGCGCAGGTTTTTGATGAAGCCTTTAAGTCTGGAAAAGCTGCGGTTATCGATGCCAGGGTTGATAAAGACGAGATGGTTCTGCCGATGGTTCCGGGCGGAAAACCGGTCTATAATATGATTATGGAGCTTTCAAAAGAAATTATGTCGAATGACTAAAAGCCGGAAGGTTCTTATAGGAGAAATTTTATGTACGAATCAGGCGAAGATTACCTTGAGGCAATTCTGATGATATGGCAGGAAAAAAATGAATGTCATGCCATTGATGTTGCCCATAAGCTGAACGTTTCAAAACCGAGCGTAAGCCGCGCTATGGGAATTTTAAAAGAAGACGGATACATTTTTATTGATGAAAACCTGCATATCAATTTTACTGAAAAGGGGCGGGCAAAAGCGCAGGATGTTTACGACAGACATCAGCTTCTTACAAAGTTTATTATGAAAATCACCGGACTGGAAGAAGGCCAGGCTGAGCAGAATGCCTGCCGCGTTGAACACGTTATAGATTCTGATGTTGTCCGCGGCATTAAAAACTGGATGAAAAACAACTAAAAAGCGAACTTGATGAAGAATTTCCTGAGGTATTTAAAAAATCGTCCCCTTGCATTGACAGGTTTGATTCTGCTTGTTCTTGTTTATTTTGTGATGATTTTCGCGGAATTTTTTGCACCGTATCCGGCTGTAAAAACTTATGAAAGCAATACTTTTCATCCTGCAAACATTCAGCTTACAAAAAAAGGCTTGAAAGTCCGCGAATATCGGGCAATAAACAAAGCGACATGGGAATACGTGCGTGTAAAGGACGAGGACTGTATTCACGGTTTTAAGCTTTTTGTAAAAGGCGAGCCGTATAAGCTCCTTGGAATAATTCCGTGCAGGACTCATCTTTTTGGTTCAGACTCTGAATATCCTGTGTATCTTTTAGGCGCTGACAATCTTGGCCGCGACCTTTTCAGCAGGATTGTATATGGAAGCAGAATTTCCCTTACAATTGGTTTTGCCGCGACTGCGATTTCTCTTTTTCTTGCGATTGTCCTTGGCGGTTTTTCCGGTTATTTTGGAAGCGCCGCGGATTGGACTATAATGCGCTTCGCGGAATTTTTTATGCTTATTCCGTCGCTTTATTTTATTCTTTTTTTGCGCTCGCTTCTGAATTCAAAGATGGATTCTGGGACTTCCTATATGGTGATTACTCTGATTCTTGCCCTTGTGGGATGGCCGGGGAGCGCGCGCACAATCCGCGGAATGGTCCATTCAATAAAGCGCGAGGAATTTGTTGTGGATGCGCAGCTTGAAGGAATTCCGCCCCTTGTTGTTATTTTCAGGCATATAATTCCCCAGATTTCAAGCCTTTTGATTGTGAGCACCGCGCTTTCTGTTCCGGGCTTTATTATGAGCGAGACAACCCTTTCGTATCTGGGGCTTGGAATAAGCGATCCTGCGGTAAGCTGGGGCTCGTTGATAAACCGTGATATTTCAACGCTTTCAAACCTTAGGAATTTTCCATGGCTTCTGTGGCCGGTACTTATGCTTCTTCTGGTTACGCTTGCATTTAATTTTCTTGGTGACGCGCTGCGCGATTTTTTTGACCCGTACAACATTGTCTTTAAAAAGCGGAAAATCGCCGGTGCCTGCAAAGATTCAGAGGATGAATGTTCTGAAAATCTTCCCGAATGTAAGGATTTTCTGCTTTACGTAAAAAATCTTTCTGTGTCCTTTCAGATGATTCGCGGAGCTAAAAAAGTTCTTTCTCCGGCTGTAAAGAATGTTTCTTTTTATATAAAAAAAGGTGAAATCCTGGGGATTGTTGGAGAATCCGGTTCCGGGAAGTCTGTCTCGACCACTGCGATTCCGGGGCTTCTTCCGCAGAATGCGCAGATGTCCGGGCATATTTATTTTAATGGCATTGATTTAACGGCTCTTGAGCAGAAAGAATTAAGGAAATTCCGGGGGCAAAAAATTGCCCTTATATTTCAGGAACCTGGAAGAAGTTTTGATCCGCTGCAGAATATCGGGAGTGTCTTTTTTGAGACATTCAAGGTTTCTGAGCCGGATATTACAAAAGAAGAATCTGATAAAAAAGCCGCCAGGCTTTTAGATGATGTGGGACTGCCGGATTCATACGGACGTTTAAAGGCGTTTCCGCATCAGTTTTCGGGCGGTCAGCTACAAAGAATAGGAATTGCGCTGGCGCTTGCGCAGAACTGCGGGCTTTTGATTGCGGATGAGCCTACGACTGCGCTGGATGTTACGATTCAAGCCCAGATAGTTTCCCTTCTTTTGCGCTTAAAAGAAGAAAGAGGGCTTTCTATTATTTTTATCAGCCACGACATAAATCTTGTGTCGCAGATAAGCGACCGTATCTGCGTTATGTACCGCGGAAAGGTTGTTGAAACAGGTTCTTCTGAGCGGATTATGAAAAGCCCTGGACATCCGTATACAAGGGCTCTGATTTCTGCGCTGCCTGAATTCGGCGAGCACTATACAAAAGGAAAAATGGCTTCAATTTCAAAAGAGGAAAAATTTGACTGAGAGCATAAAATCTGGTGAAGAAAATAAAGAAATCGCGCTTAAAGTTTCGGGGCTTACAAAGCAGTTTAGCCTGGAGGCGGGATTTTTTGCAAAAAATAAAAAAACTGTGTATGCCGTGAACGATGTTTCATTTGAAATTCCTTCCGGTTCAACTTACGGAATTGTGGGTGAGTCCGGCTGCGGAAAAACGACGACTGCCCGGCTGATTGTGCAGATGTACAGGCAGACTTCCGGAAAAATAAAATTTTTCGGCAAGGATGTTTCTTCGCTCGGGAAAAAAGAGCTTAAAGATTACCGCGAAAAAGTGAAATATATTTTTCAGGATCCTGCAAAATCCTTGAACCCCCGCATGACGGTTTACGAAATTCTTATATCCGCGCTCCGCTATTCGTCTTTGTGGCGCGGAAAGGAAGATGCCCGGAATCGCGCTGAAGAAATAATTCAGGAAGTCGGGCTGTGCGCGGAAGATTTGAGCCGGCGTCCTGCTGAATTTTCGGGCGGTCAGCGGCAAAGAATCTCTATAGCGCGCGGTCTGATTATGAATCCGCGGCTTCTTGTCTGCGACGAGGTTGTTTCTGCGCTGGATGTGTCTATTCAGGGGCAGATTATAAACCTTCTTCAGGATTTGCGCCGGAAAAGAGGCTTGAGCTTTATTTTTATTACGCACGATTTAAAGGTTGCCTCATATTTTTGCGACAGAATCGGCGTTATGTTCCGCGGCGTAATGGTTGAGGAAGGTGATGCCCGTGCTTTGTACAAGGACGCGCTTCATCCGTATACAAAGCTGCTTTTTGAGGGAGCGTCCGGCAAGCTTTCAAGGTCTAATGTTGAAGTAAAGACAACGCTTGAACAGGAGCATTGCTGTCCGTTTTCATACCGCTGTCCAAAAGCGGCAGAAAAGTGCCGGAATGAGATCCCCGAATTTACAACGCTCCCCGATGGACATAAAATCCGCTGTTTTTTCTGGTAGCTGATTTAATTTTTTTACTCTGTAAATAGCCCGAATGTCGAGTTTTTTGTAAAAAGAATAAAAGCGCAGGCAGATTTGCAATTTGTGAAGATTTTTGGCGATTGAATTAATAAAAGTGCGGAGCACCCGAATTAATACAAGCGTAGCGCGAGCCAAATCCATCTGAGCAAATTGAAAATCTGCCGAGAGCGTTCTTTCATAATTTGCAAAAAAAAACTCGAAATTAAGGGTAAATAAAAATCAACATTCATTCAATAAAAAATTTGACATCCTGATTATTTGCCCTTAAAATATGAAACATAATATAACCCGAATAGTGAACTGAAAAGTTTGCTGAATTAGGAGGCCACTAAAAAATGGCAAAAGTAGAACTTAAAGGTATTGCAAAGGTTTACGATGGCGGTGTCCGCGCTGTAGACAATGCGAATATCACAATTGAAGACAAGGAATTCTGCGTATTCGTAGGTCCTTCTGGATGCGGTAAGTCAACAACTCTCCGTATGATTGCTGGTCTTGAAGAAATTTCAGAAGGAAAGCTTCTTATTGACGGCGTTGAAATGAACGATGTTCCGCCAAAGGACCGCGATATTGCCATGGTATTCCAGAACTATGCGCTTTATCCGCATATGACAGTTTACGATAACATGGCTTTTGGTCTTAAGCTCCGTAAAGTTGACAAGGCTGAGATTGACCGCAAGGTTCGTGAGGCCGCAAAACAGCTTGGTCTTACAGAATATCTTCAGAGAAAGCCGAAGGCTCTTTCCGGCGGTCAGCGCCAGCGTGTTGCCGTAGGCCGTGCAATCGTTCGTGAGCCAAAAGTATTCTTGTTTGACGAACCTCTTTCTAACCTTGATGCTAAGCTCCGCGTAACAATGCGTGCTGAAATCGCTGCTCTTCACAACACACAGCAGAAGACAATGATTTATGTAACTCACGACCAGACAGAAGCTATGACTCTTGGTACAAAAATCGTTGTTATGAAGGATGGACACGTTCAGCAGATCGGTGCGCCTTTGTACTTGTACAACAACCCAATCAACAAGTTCGTTGCTGGATTTATTGGAACTCCTCCGATGAATTTTATGACTGTAAAGGTTCTTGAGCGTTCTGGAAAAATTGTTTGTGATGAAGGTTCATTCGAAATCACTCCAACAGAAGCCCAGACAGCATGCCTTAAAGACTATGTTGGAAAGGAAGTTTCTTTCGGTATCCGTCCGGAAGACTTGCAGTATTCAGCACAGCCTGTCGGAAAAGACAATATGCAGATGAAGATTGTGAACAAGGAGCCTCTTGGCGCAGAAACTCACTTGTATCTTGTTTCTAACAAAGGTCAGCAGGTTATTGCAAAGACAACTGCAAATGCTGAATTCCGTCTTGGAGACACAATCAATGTTGTTCCAAACATGGAAAAGGCAAAATTCTTCGCTATGGAAGAAGGCGAAAAGAACATCTGCGATGTAGTTGAAGTAAAATGGTAATATAAATCCTTCAGCAGGGTTTGGATATTGTTTTGAAGCGTCTTTTTTCGGATTTATTTCGGAAAAAGACGCTTTTTTTTTGTCTGTAATGTTGTAAAATATTAGCCATGAATAAAAATGTTTCCGCCGCAGTTTTGTTTTTTGCAGTTTTTACAGTTTTTTCATGCAGAAAAACTGCCGAAATGACGCTTGCAGAAATTGAAGAGATTACAAAGTCAGGTGATTCTGCGCTTATAGAAAAGACTGTCTCAAGACCGTGGAAATCCGAGCCGCCGGAAAGCGGAATGCTGGGCGGAACTTGGAACGATGCGATTTTTTCCGACCCAAAGACATTTAACCAGCTGATTGGCGAGCGCGATGGGGAAAGCAGCGCGGTTATAAGCGAGACTCTTGATTATCTTGTGGAATATGACGCATATCTTAGGGAATGGAAACCCCGTCTTGCTTTTTTTGAAATTGAAACTGACTTAAAAAAAGGAACTCTTACAGTGCATTATACTTTGCGTGACAATCTTTTTTGGAGTTACCTTGATAATGACCGGAAAATTCCTGTCACAAGCGATGATTTTGTGTTCTGGTATAACGAAATTGCCGGCGATGAGGTTTTTTCAAGTTCAGGATATGGACAGCAGTGGTGCAAAATGCCGGACGGAACGGAAAAACGCATTGAATGTGTAAAGATTGACGACAGGCGGTTTGATTTTGTTTTTCCGCGGATAGTCGCGGAGCCGCTTCTGGCTACAAATATGAGCCTTTGCCCGAGTTTTATCTATAAAAAGGCGAAAGATGAGGGCGGGCCTGAGGCTGTAAAGAATCTTTTTTCGGCGGACTGCAATCCGCTTTCAATTCCCAGCTGCGGAAAATGGTATATTGCTGAGTATACGCCCGCTCAGCGCATTGTCTTTAAAAGAAATCCGAATTACTGGAACAAGGATGAGAACGGAACTTCAATTCCTTATTATGAAACCAAAATCTGCCAGATTGTCGGCGATATGAATACAAATTATCTTCTTTTCAGGGAAGGAAAAACCGAGACTTTTACGCCGCGTCCGGAAGAAGTCTACGATGTTGTGGAAAACCAGAAGGACCAGTATACGGTTTTTAATGCGGAAGGCTCGATGGGCGCGCAGCTTTGGAGCTTTAATCAGAATCCCAAGAATTCGGAAAGCCTTTGTTATTCATGGTTTACAAATAAAAAATTCCGCCAGGCGATGAGCTGCCTTTTGAACCGCGATAGAATCATAAGCCAGACTTACCGCGGACTTGCCGAGCCGAAATACGATTTTTTTCCGGACGCAAATCCTTTTTATAATCCGGATATTACCCTCCAGTATCGCTACGACCCGAACCGGGCAGTCAAGCTTCTTGCGGATATAGGTTTTTACCGCGATTCAGCCGGCGTTATGCGCGATTCTGCCGGCAACAGGATAGAATATGACCTTACTGTTGCTTCTGCGAATACTGTTGTGAACGATATTGCAATGATAATAACGGATGAATGTTCAAAAATAGGAATAAAGGTTAACATCCGGCAGACAGATTTTCAGAAAATGGTCGAAATGCTTACTTCAACTTATGAATGGCAGTCGCTTATAATTGGGCTTGGGGCAAATATGTTTCCGTCCCAGGGAAGCAACGTCTGGCCTTCGTACGGCAACCTTCATCTTTGGCATCCTTTGCAGAAATCTCCTGCTACGGAATGGGAGGCAAGAATTGATTACCTTTACAACGAAGGATGCTACACAAATAGCAGGTCTGCGGCGGAAAAAATCTGGAATGAGTACCAGCGTCTTATTCTGGAAGAATGTCCTGTGATTTATCTTTTAAGGAGCAGGAGTTTTTTTGCAATCCGCAATAAATGGAACCTTAAAAACGTATATTACGATAATAAAAACGGCGCAGTCTGCGATTTTGTATATCTGAAAAATTAAAGGAATTGTATAATTAGTCAGAATGTATAGTTTTTTGTAAAAAGAATAAAAGCGCAGGCAGATTTGCAATTTGTGAAGATTTTTGGCGATTGAATTAATAAAAGTGCGGAGCACCCGAATTCGAGCCAAATCCATCTGAGCAAATTGGAAATCTGCCGAGAGCATTCTTTCATAATTTGCAAAAAAACTCGAAATTAAGGTTAATCAAGAAGTCGGTAAAATGAATTTGAAAGATTTTTTCTATAAATTAAAAGAGATTTTTAGTTTTCCGTGGAAACTTTTCAGAAAAAAAGCCCCTCTGCTTTCGTTCGTCGCCGCAAGGTTTTTTACAATGCTGGCGCTGCTTTTCTTTTTGGGTTTTGCGCTTTTTGGGCTTATGGAGCTTGCGCCGGGCGATATTGTTGATCAGATGATGAGCCAGCAGATTATGAGTTCGGTTGAAGGCGGCAAAAATTCTTCGGGCGGTGCGAAAGGGGAGACTGGCTTTTCCGGTGAACAGATGGAAAGGCTGCGTTCTGAATTTGGACTTGATAAGCCGTTTTATGTTCAGTATTTAAAATGGCTGGACAGGGTTCTGGTTCATCACGATTTAGGAACGAGCCTTATTTCCCGCGCGCCGGTAAGTTTTCTTATAGGCACAAGAATCTGGAATTCTGTCCTGCTGAACCTGATTTCGCTTGTTTTTATCACGCTGATTTCATTTTTGCTCGGCGTTTATTTTTCAAGCAAGGCTGGAACAAAAATTGATACGGTGGCGACATTTTTTGCCCTGTTTTTCCATGCGTTTCCGGGAATTCTGCTTCTGATTCTTCTTCAGCTTTTTGCATCTCTTACAAACCTTTTTCCGGTGACAGGTTATCCTGATTTTCCGTTCGCAGAATCTCCTGTGAAATTTACGTTCAGCTATGCGCATCACATTTTTCTTCCTCTTCTTGCGTCTTTTTTGGGCGGAATAGGCGGAACTATGCGTATGATTCGCGCAACCATGCTGGACCAGATGGGGCTTCCTTACATTTTTGCCTTAAGAGCCCGCGGAATAACCGAAAAGCGCGTCTATTTGAACCATGCTTTTAGAAATACTTTGAATCCGTACATAACCGGAAGCGCGAATTTGCTCGCAAGCCTTTTCAGCGGCTCTTTGGTTCTTGAGATTATTTTTGCATATCCAGGAATCGGGCGTCTTATGTACGAGGCTGTTCTTCAGCAGGACATAAACCTTGTGCTGGCAAACAGCATGTTTATTTCAGCCCTTGTTCTAGCAGGAATGGTTCTGAGCGACATTCTGCTGGCATTCGTCGATCCAAGAATCAGATACAACTAGCAGGGTGAGGTTTTGTTTTCCGCTGGAAGTGCAAGTATTTTTAGATAAATAGCCTGAATGTCGAGTTTTTTTGCAAAAAGAATAAAAGCGCAGGCAGATTTGCAATTTGTGAAGATTTTTGGCGATTGAATTAATTAAAGTGCGGAGCACCCGAATTAATACAAGCGAAGCGCGAGCCAAATCCATCGGAGCAAATTGGAAATCTGCCGAAAGCGTCTTTTCATAATTTGCAAAAAAAACTCGAAATTAAGGTTAAATATTTTATAACGCGTTTTGCCCTCTTACTAGTAAATCAATGTTCAATCCGTTATAATCTAGCTATGGAACACGGAACAATTACTCAAGATAACCATGCGGCGCTTTGGCACGGAAGATTTAAGGAAGGTCCTGATGCCGAGGCGGTCGCTTTTGAAACTTCAATAAATGTAGATGAGCGTATGGCTCTGGATGATATAAAGGGGAGCCGTGCGCACGCAAAAATGCTCGGTCATACCGGAATAATTTCCGGGGAAGAGGCTGAAAAAATCGTGGAAGGCCTGGATTCAATTGAAAAAGATTTGATTTCTGGAGCGCTGAAAATCGATTATTCGGCGGAAGACATTCATTCTTTTATAGAGGCGACGCTTACAGACCGGATTGGCGAGCCTGGAAAAAAACTCCATACAGGAAGAAGCCGCAATGACCAGATTGCGCTTGACGAACGACTTTACCTCACAAGGTTTGTTCCTGAGATTCAGAACAGAATTCTTACGCTGGTAGATTCTCTTGCTAAAATTGCGGAGCGGCACACAAAGGATATAATTCCCGGATACACTCATATGCAGCATGCCCAGCCGGTAACGCTTGCGCATCATCTTTGCGCATGGGCGTGGTCTTTGACCCGCGACTGGAACCGTCTGGAAGATAGCCTTAAAAGAATTTCTCTCAGCCCGATTGGTTCCGGCGCTCTGGCAGGCTCCGGGCTTCCCCTTGACCGTAAGTTTGAGGCAGGGGAACTTGGGTTTACTGAAATAACGATGAACTCGCTGGACAGTGTTTCCGACCGGGATTACTGCATTGAGACTGCCTCCAATATGGCTCTTGTTCAGATGCATCTTTCGCGCTTCTGCGAAGAAATCGTCCTTTGGGCTACAACCGAATTTTCTTTTGTTGAGCTCAGCGAAAAATGGTCTACAGGCTCTTCAATAATGCCGCAGAAAAAAAATCCTGATTTTGCGGAGCTCATCCGCGGACGTACCGGACGGGTTTACGGAGATTTGATTGCGCTTCTTACTATGATGAAAGGGCTTCCTCTGGCCTATGACCGCGATATGCAGGAAGATAAGCAGAGCCTTTTTGAGGCCTGCGATGTTGTGAATGCGAATCTTAGCGTCTTTACAAAAATGATTTCCTCTGCTGAATGGAATGTTGAAAAAATGGCGCAGGCTTGCGAGGGCGGATTCCTTAATGCTACTGATGTCGCCGACTACCTTGTTCGAAAAGGACTTCCGTTCAGGACGGCTCATGGAGTCAGCGCGCGCCTGGTTCGTCTTGCAATAGATAAGGGCTGCCGTCTGGAAGATTTGTCTATTGAAGAATTCAAGTCTTGCTCGGAACTTATTGAAAAAGATATTTACGATATTATTCTTCCAAAGGCCTGTGTAAATGCCAGAAAAACTGACGGCGGACCGGCGGAGACAAAAGTTCTTGAACAGATTGATTTGTTAAAAAAATTTGCAAAGCAAATAAAGGAGTAAAAAAAAATGAAAAAAATCGCATTGATTGTTGCCGCGGCTGCTTTGGCTGCAAGTCTTGCAGGGTGCAAAAAAGCATCAAAAGCTGATAATTCTCTTGAAGAATTGAAAAGCCGGGGTGTTTTTGTTCTTGGTCTGGATGATTCTTTCCCGCCTATGGGATTCCGCAACGATGATGACCAGATTGTTGGTTTTGATATTGACCTGGCTTCTGAAGTCGCAAGCCGCCTTGGAGTTTCTTTTAAGGCTCAGCCGGTTGACTGGGATGCCAAGGAAATGGAGCTTTCAACAGGAAAAGTTGACTGTATCTGGAACGGACTTACAATCACTCCGGAGCGCGAGGCTGCTCTTGCGCTTACAAAGCCATATTTGAATAATGACCAGGTTCTTGTTGTCCGCAAGGATTCTGGATTTACAAAACTTTCTGATTTTGCAGGAAAGACAATCGGTGTTCAGAGCGGTTCTTCGGCTCAGGATGCGATAAAGAGCAACAAGGAATTTGCTGACTCTGTAAAGGATATTGTACTTTTTAAGGAAAACATTACCGCGCTGAATGACCTTGTAATCGGTGGTCTTGACGGAGTTGTAATGGACAGCATTGTCGCCGCTTACGATATTTCACAGAGCAAAAAGCCTTTGGTTTTTGTTCCGGAAGTTCTTTCCCAGGAAGGGTATGGAATAGCATTCCGCAAGAATGACGTTAAGCTCCGCGACGCTGTTCAGGAGACTCTGGAAGCGATGAAGGCTGACGGAACTGTAGAGCGTATTTCAACAAAATGGTTCGGCAGTGATATTACTGTAATCGGAAAATAATTTTGAGTCCACGCTACGTAAAAATGCTTCTTGCGATGCTTCGCGGAACCGGAACATCGCTTGAAGTGTTCTTTTTGACATTGATTTTTGCAGTTCCTCTGGCGCTTCCTGTATGCCTGGGAAGAATGTCAAAAAATAAGATTCTTTCAAATACAACAAACGTTTTTCTTCTTATAATCCGCGGAACTCCGCTTATGCTTCAGCTTCTGGTGGTTTATTTTGCGCCGGGGCTTCTTGTAAAGTGGCTGAATGACAGTTTTAACCTTGGAATTCAGTTTATATGGAACAGGTTCGTTGCCGCGGTGATTGCGCTTACAGTGAATTATGCCGCATATTTTGCAGAAATTTATCGCGGCGGAATTGAATCAATTCCAAAAGGCCAGTATGAGGCCTCAAAGGTTCTGGGTTATACAAAATATCAGACTTTTTTTCGCATAGTTCTCTTTCAGGTTGTAAAAAGAATAACTCCAGCAATGGGAAACGAGGTTATTACTCTTGTAAAAGATACGGCGCTGGTTTCCGTAATAGGCGTCGCGGAGCTTCTTATGGTTGCAAAGGAGCGGCAGAGCGCGATGTTCAGTTTTGTGCCTTTGTTTATTGCAGGTGTCTTTTATTTTGTGATGAACTGGGGCGTTTCTTTCGCTTTTGCAAAACTTGAAAAAAGACTTTCTTATTACCGGTAGGAAATTTCATGGCAGAAAATAAAAATGAAATAATCAAAGTTGAAAATTTAAAAAAATCTTTCGGGCCTTTGAACATTCTGAAAGGAATTTCTTTTTCTGTGCATGAAGGAGAAGTTCTTTCGATAATCGGTCCCAGCGGTTCCGGAAAGTCTACAATACTGCGCTGTATCAGCCAGCTGGAAAAAGTTGATGCAGGAACGATTGAAATCTGCGGAAATACTCTTGTAAAAGATGGAATTTACGTTCCAAAAAATGAAATGCATTCAATCATCTTGAAAAGCGGAATGGTTTTTCAGAATTTCAATCTTTTTCCTCATCTTTCGGTTTTGCAGAATGTTATGGATGCTCAGCTGTGCGTTTTGAAAAAAACAAAGGATGAAGCCAGGAAAACCGCCCTGAAATTTCTTGACAGGATGGGGCTTCTTGCAAAGGCGGATTCTTATCCTTGCGACCTTTCCGGCGGACAGCAGCAGAGAGTGTCAATAGCGCGCGCGCTTGCGTTAAAACCGGAGGTTCTTCTTTTTGATGAGCCGACTTCTGCCCTTGACCCGGAACTTACCGGTGAAATTCTTGCCGTAATAAAAGATTTGGCAAAAGAAAAGATGACGATGGTTGTTGTTACGCATGAAATGTCTTTTGCCCGCGACATAAGCGACTACATTATATTTATGGATTGCGGCGTAATTGTGGAGGAAGGAAAGCCTGGGCAGGTAATCGGGAATCCGCGGCAGGAACGCACAAGGAATTTCCTTTCGCGCTTTGAAGGCTAGGCATTGCGCTGGAAAAGGCTTTCCCTCTGTTTGCAGGTGATTTCCTTACATTGACCAAAACGCAAGAATTCTATAAAATATCTATTCATACTCACAATGAGTGATGCTATGCAAATTTGAAATTTCGGGACTTGAATCTGTCCGGTTTGAGTCCTGTGGAGGTTATAAAGTGGTCAAAATCAGACTTAAGAGATTCGGTACGCAGAAGCGTCCATACTACCGTGTTGTAGTTCAGGACTCTCGCAAGCCACGTGATGGAGTTTGCATCGAAGAAATTGGAACTTTCATGCCTATTGAAGCAGAAGAGCGACAGGTTTCTATCGATCTTGATCGTGCGAATTACTGGATTGGTGTTGGTGCTCAGCCATCAGACATCGTAAAGAAGTTGATTAGAGTACAGTCTAAAAAGTCTTCAAACTAAGAATAGGAAACGGAAATGGAAAAAGACCTGATCGAATATATTGCAAAATCATTGGTCGATGATCCATCTGCGGTTTCAGTAAACGAAACTGAAGGCGAAAAAGGTATGGTTCTTCAACTTAAAGTTGCAGAAAGTGATATTGGCAAGGTGATTGGAAAGTACGGCCGCATTGCTAAGGCTATGCGAACTGTTCTTAGTGCTTCCGCTACAAAAGATGGAAAGCGCTACAGTCTGGATATTCTGGATTAATTTTGCTGATGGAAACTAACGAGCAGCTTGTTGTTGGTTTTATCCGCGGCTCTCATGGGGTTTCGGGTGAATTTAAAGTTGAAAGTGCTTCCGGTTATTACGATCATATCGAAGTGCTTAAGGAAGTTACTTTAAGGCACGGTTCTGATTCGCGAAAATGCAAAGTTGAATTTGCAGAAAAAGGATGCGGTACCTTGTACATGAAATTGGCGGGAATTGATTCTCCTGAAGAAGTTCGAAAGTTCAACGGATGGGAATTGGTTGTGGACCGCAAGTACGCTCATCCTCTTGGTAAGAATGAGTGGTACATAAAAGATTTGATTGGCTGTTCCTTGATTTGGAATGGCAAAGAAGCGGCAGCTGGGACTGCACTGACAGAAAGTGTTGGAACAATCACAGACGTATTGGAAGGCGGAGCTGGTTACTTGCTAGAAGTTTCTCTCTCCGAGAGTTGCACTGTTCTTTCTGATGATTTGAAATATACAGGTTCAGGAAAGATTCGCAAGGTTTTAGTTCCTTTGAATCTTAACTATATTTGTAACGTCAATGTCAAGGAAAAGACGATACAGCTGATGCACCTCTGGATTCTGGAGTAATTCCATGAAATTTACTGTGCTGACCTTATTTCCTGAAATTCCGCAGGCTTTTTTTGAAAACTCAATCATGGCCAAGGCGGTTGAAAAGGGAATTATTGCCTACGACCTTGTGAACATCAGGGATTTTGCCCTTGATAAGCACAAGAAATGTGATGACGCTCCTTATGGCGGTGGTGCCGGTCAGCTTATGATGACTGAACCATTGAGCAGGGCTTTGGATAGCGTGAAGGCTGGCCGGAAACGCGTGATTTATGTTACGCCGGCAGGAACTCCTTTTACGCAGAAAAAGGCTGTTGAATTAAGTCGTGAAGATGAACTGGTTTTTATATGCGGACGATACGAAGGCATAGACCAGAGAATCATAGACTTTTACGTAGATGACGAGATTTCTATCGGCGACTACGTTATGAGCAGTGGCGAGCTTGCTGCGACCGTTATGGTTGACGCTGTCTACAGATTGATTGACGGTGTAATCTCAAGCGATTCACTTGCGGAGGAAAGTCATAGCGACGGACTTCTTGAATATCCGCAGTATACCAGACCAGAAGTATACAAAGGCTTGAAAGTACCAGAAGTTTTGCTTTCGGGAAATCATGAGCTTATTCGGAAGTGGCGGTTAAAGAAACGTCTGGAAAAAACTTTGCGTGTGCGCCCGGATATGATTTGGGAAGCCCGCAGGAATAATCAGCTTTCTTTAGAAGCCGAATTGATGATTGAGGAAATAACAGAACAGACAGCCATAAAAAACTGCAAAAAAAAGCAGAAGATGGCACGCAGGCAATTGCGTGAGTCTGTCAATCCAGGAGATTTATAATGGATCTTATTAAAGCGGTAGAAGAAAAGCAGAAACGTGCTTTTACAACACAGTTCAAAGTTGGTGATACTGTAAAAGTATTCTTTAAAATTATTGAAGGAAAAACTGAGCGTATTCAGGTTTATGAAGGCGTTGTTCTTTGCATAAAGAATTCAGGCGCCCGCAAGACATTTACGGTTCGCAAGGAATCTTATGGAATCGGTGTTGAGCGCGTGTTCCCTGTAAACAGCCCTCGCATTGTAAAGGTTGAGATTGTTCGCGCCGGAAAAGTACGCCGCTCTAAGCTCTACTATCTTCGCGATAAGGTTGGTAAAGGCAAGAAGGTTAAGGAAATGCTTGGCGGTGAGGTTTCTGCATTCATCGCGCAGCAGAACAAGGCTGCTGAAGCCGCTGCCCGTGCCCAGGAAGAAGCGATTAAGGCTGAGCACAATGCTGAGCATGCTGCCGCAGAAGCTGCAAAGGAAAGCAAATAACTTTTTTACTGCATGAAAACTAATGTTGTAATGCATTTGACTGCCCTCTCTGGTGTGAATGGAAATAATTCGCTTAGAGAGGGCGGTTCTGTTTATGTGCGGATTATTAAAAGCGCAGGAAATAATTCATATATTGCGTCGTTTTCCGGCGGAAGATTTCTTTTGAAGTCAGAAATTCCGCTGTCCGAAGGCGCTGGTTTTCCGGCAAAAATAAAAATTGAAAACGGAAAAATCCTTCTTCAGAAAATCCATGCCGATTCGCATAAGGATTCTGTTCAAAAAATTACGGCTGAAAACAAAAATCCATTTCTTGAAAAACTCGGTCTTCCGCCGGATTCTCTTTCATATTCAATGCTTCAGCAGATGAAAATGCTGGGTTCACGGTTTTCTTTGGAATCATTCCAGAAATTTAGAAAGATTGCGGAAAAAATTAAAAATAAGGAAAAATCCGCAGGAGATGCGGCCTTTATTCTGGAGGAAAAAGGAATCCCGGCCGATGAAAAGAAAGTTCTTTCAGTTTTAGGCGGTTCGGAAAAAGAACGCGATTCTGCGGAGGAAATCTTTCAGGATAAAAATAATTTTTCGCGCCCGGCAGAAAACTCTTTTTCGGAATTTTTCAGCGCCATTTTTAATTCTTCTGCAAACTTAAAAAATCAGCCGGGAATTTTGACTTTGTTCAATCATCTTGGGTTCAGTTTTGGTTCTGATTCTGGCGGCGGATACATTTCTAAATGCAAGACGGCGTGCTTGCCTGATTCTAGTCTGGCTGATTCAGAAAGTGGTTTTGGAAGCTGGATAAAAATTCCATTTGAATTTTCGGCGGAAGAAAAAGCGGGGAAAGGTTCATTCTGCGGATTTTTAAGAAACCGCTCAAAAAAACTTGAAAAAGCCATAATTTCCTTTTGTCTTGAAGAAAAAGATTATGTCTTTGAAGTCGGCATACGGGAAGGAGATATTTCTTATCTTAACGCCGGCTGCTCGGATTCCTTAAGAAATAAGATGCTGAACGAAATTTTAAAATCTTTTTTTGGAAAAATAAAAATAGGCACGATTGAACCGCTCGAGGATTTTTCAGAATTTTCTGCGGATGAAATAGAATTCAGCACAGTGAGCTTAAACGTATGAAAAAAAATGAATTAAAGGCGGTCGCCCTGAAATATCCGGAGAAGGCGGAGCTTCCGTTTATCGCTGTAAAGGCAAGGGGCGAACTTGCGAAAAAACTGGTGGAAATCGCCAAAGAACAGAAAATTCCTGTTGTAAAAAACATTGCGGCGGCAAACATTCTTTCAGCGCAGGAAATAGGAGCCGCAATCCCTGAATGCACATGGGAAATCGTTGCAAAAATTTTTGCCGCAGTTGTGGAATGTGAAAAAAAGTTGTAAAATTGAAGTGTATGGAAATGAAGAAGTTGGACTGTAGTTCTATTCACATTGGAAGTTGTTTTTCTGAACCGGTTTTTTTTGATGATGGAAAGAATATGTTCCTTGCCGCAGGAAAACAGGCGAAGCCTTATCATGTTTCGGCGCTGGTTCATTGGAAAATTCCATATTTGTTGACCGCAGGGCATCCTGTTGAGCCTAAGGATTTTAAGCCTTCTGAAAGTGAGCATATTCATACAGAATCCGGCGGATTTTATTCTGATGAGATAGAGGAGCTTGAAAGCCTTTGATTTTTCCCGACGGCAGAAAACAGACCGGAAATTGCGGCGAAGACCGTGCGGCGGAATATCTTTTAAATAAAGGGTATGAGCTTATAAGGCGAAATTTCAGGACAAATCAGGGTGAAATTGATATAATAGTAAAAAACGGAGAATGTATTGTCTTTGTGGAAGTAAAAACGCTGCCCAAAGGCAATTTTGAATTGTTATCGCACGTTTTGGATGCCAGAAAACAAAAAAGAATTGTCGAAACCGCTAAACGTTTTCTTGCAATCAATCGACAATATAGTAACAGCTATATCAGATTTGATGTGATTGTAATTGATATGCCCGGTTTACCGCAGGTTTATCATATTGAAAATGCTTTTGCGGAGCTTTTATGATTTCTGAATTGAGAAATACAACAGAAACTTTGGTCTTAGACCGAACTGATGATGTGTTTTCGTCGCGGCTTATGGAGTTGCGTGTAAAAATACATGATGAAGATTATGTAAACAATGCCATCCAGCGAATTGCGCAGGTAATCAGCCGTAAACTGGTTGAAGACCCTAATGAATTTTTGTTTCGGGAGTAAAATTGTTTTTGAATGGCTCGAAACGGGAGTTGATTTTATGGAAAAAAATAGGCACGGCCGGAACAGGCGCCGTAACCGCAACTGGAATGAACAGAAAAAAAATACAAATGAGAATTCTTTTAATAACCGCAGTTTTCAGCAGAATTCGTCATCAAATGGAGTAAATTCAAATCAAAAACATTTTCAGTTTGTAAGCCATGAAAATCCGGAATTGATTGCCCAGCGTGAACGGGCTATAAGGGAGTTCAAATCCAGGGAAGTTATCTGTCCTAAATGTGGAAAACCGCTGACAGATATTGCAAGCGCAATGACGGATAAAACTTCCGGAGAGCCGGTTCATTTTGAATGTGCGCTGGAGCAGGTTTCTGGCTCTGAGTCTCTTGCTCAAAACGAAAAGATTGCTTACATCGGGCAGGGACGTTTTGCCGTTCTTTCTTATGAAAATATCCGGGATCAGCGTCATTTCCATATAAAAAAGATTATTGAATGGGAAGGCAGGGATTCTAAGCCTGAATGGCGCAACGAGATGAGCGGGCTATTCAGTCAGGTTGAATAGTTTTTTGATGTTGGAATCCACTGTTTCGCTTAGTTTTTCAGGCGAAGTTTTTCTTGCCTCGGCAATGAATCTGTAGGTATGTTCAATAAACAGCGGCGTGTTTGTCTTTCCGCGGAATGGAACTGGCGCAAGGTAAGGAGAATCCGTTTCGCATAGAATTCTGTCGTCCGGGATTAATTTTAAAAGCTCTTCCATTTCCGGCATTTTTCTTTTTTTTGTGTATGTAACTGAGCCGCTGAAGCTGATGTGCCAGCCGTTTTCAAGAAATGCCTTCGCTTCTTCTGTTCCGTAGGAATAGCAGTGGATTATTCCGTTGCAGTATCCGATGTTTTTTATGCAGTCTAAGGTTTCTTCAAAAGCGTCGCGGGAATGGATTATTACAGGAAGATTTTGTTCCTTTGCAAATTCCAGCTGCATTTCAAAAAGCTCACGTTCGGCGTCATACATTTTCTGGTTGAAGTCAGATTCACAGCGGCCGTCAATACCCGACGGATTCCAGTGGTGGTCAAGCCCGCATTCGCCGATTGCAATTATTTTTCTGTTCAAGGTGTCGTTGTCGCCTGAATTTTCCGCGTTTTCAATCTGCTGTTTAAGGATTTTCATGCTTTCATGCCGGTTTGTTATTTCTTCCGGCGAAGGCCATATTGCCGCTGAAAAATAAACGAATTTCCTGGCTTTTTCCGCCAGCCTGGTGTCTTTTATTTGGGCTATGGCGTTGTCCAGACAGGCCTGTCTTCTTAAAAGGTCGTCGCTTTCTGTTCCAATATCCAGCCCGAAGAAACAGTTTCTTTTTGCCATTTCTTCAAGAATCTCAGTTCCGTTTACCGGATTTTCCCCGTTGTTTCTGTCTGTTGTGTGTTCAAAATGAAAATGCGTGTCCGAATACATAAAATCATTGTATCAAAAAATTATGTATTGCAAAATAGCGTTTTTTTCTATAGTATATATCTATTCGCTTTTGCCGGGATGGTGGAATGGTAGACACAAGGGACTTAAAATCCCTCGACTGTTAAAAGTCGTGCCAGTTCGAGTCTGGTTCCCGGCATTCATATCTGTTTTATCGTTTTTAGCTATGTCGTCTTGGTTTATATCAATCACATTTATAAATCTTTTTTCTCTTGTAATGCTGTTTATTTTAATAGAAAGCAATTCCGTTATAAGCAGATTTCAAAAATGCAACTTTATGTTGACCTGCTCGGTTGTTTTTGTTATCTGCATAATGGAAGTTCTTACTCTGATTTTTGATGGAGCTTCCGTTCAGTGGCGCTTTATGCACATTGCCTCTAATTTTTTTGGTTTCAGCCTTACTCCGCTGGTTTACCTTACGCTGGGGAATGTCCTGCTTCCTAACTTTTCTCTGAACCGCAAATTTTTATTTTTTTTCGGCGGTATTTGGATTTTGTACTCGCTTTGGATGCTGGCCATGATTTTTTCTGGAAGCAAATTTGGTGTCTTTTATGTCGATGAGTTGAACAGGTACTCCCGCGGAAAAGGATTTTTTGTATATGCGATTCTTGGCGCTATTGGTCTGATTTATTTTCTTGTGCAGAACATTATTCTTTCCCTGCGGTTCTGGCAGAATAACTGCGGAATTCTTCTTTTGAACTCGATTTTTGTGTTTATTGGAGTCGCGGTTCAGATTGTTCGTCCGGATATCCAGATAACATGGCTTGCTGTAATCATTTCCATAATTTTTTATTTTATATATCACGTAACACTTTATCAGCAGTTTGACTCCCAGACATATCTGCGGAATTTTAACAGTTTTCAGAAAGTTCTGGAGGCGCAGAAAGAGGATGCGGTTTTAATTGTTGTTGAAATAGACAATTTTGAAAAGCTTAAGTTGAATTACAGCCGGCAAAAGGTTGATTCCCTGATGATTTTGATTTCAAGGATTTTCAGCAGGTTCTATAGAAAATACGGCTCGCTTTTTAAGATTGGAAACGAGGAATTTTGTGTTGTTTCTAAGGATGTCGAGCTTGATTTTGATGACTTGAACCGGAATTTTTTTATGGAATTTGTTAAGGAATGTTCTGAAATTGATGAAATGCCGCTTGTGTCTGTCGGGTGGGCAAATATTTCTCCTCATCAGGATATAAACAAAGTTCTTTCTCTTGCCGACTTAAAAAAACGTGAATTTATAAGGGAGCGGACTTCGTATCTGTTTTAAATTTGAGGGGGGGGTAGGAACGAAAATGTAGCCGCATTTGCTAACGGAGACAATGTGCTTAGGGCTTTTTTTGTCTTCTTCTATAAGATTCCGCAGAGACTGGATGTTTACGTAAATATTGCTTTCCAGGGTTTTTGAGTCAGGAACAGGTTCGTTCCATACGTTCTGAAAAATCGCCTCAAACGAAAGGATTTTGTTAGGGTTTTGAACAAAGTACAGAATCAGGTCGAACTGTTTTTTTCTCATCGGAATTATTTTGTCCGTCTTGCAGACGGTCTGATTTTTTGTGTCGACCTTAAAAATTCCGCAGGTGTACACTTCTTCAAGTGGTTTAGTTTCAAATCCGGAAAATGAAAATTTTTCCAGCATTCTTTTTACGCGCAAAATAAGTTCATCAATGTAAAATGGCTTGGTTATGTAGTCGTCGCAGCCTTCCCGGAATCCCTGAAGCTTTATTTTTTCAGTTTGAATGGAAGAAACGATTATGACAGGAAGCATTTTTGTCTGAATTCTTATTGAATGCAAGATTTCCATTCCGCTGCCGCCATTTCCAAGATTTAAATCCAAAATTACAAGGCTAACGGGATTTTTTGAAATCTGTCTGTAGGCATCGGCCGCGGAAAAGCACTGGATGACTTCGTAGCCATGGCTTCGCAGGTTTTTTGCCATAAAATTGTTCAAATCTTCTGAGTCTTCAACAACCAGTATAAGTTCATTCTCTTTCATTAAAAGATATTTTAACAGATTTATTGGAATTTATCCAATTTTTTTAAATTTTACGCTGAAAATACTTCCTTTTTTTGCGTTCTTGTTTTCAGAATATTCAAGTAAAAGGTCGTTCAGCCTGCAAATTTCCTTAACAACAAAAAGTCCGAGCCCGCATGATTTTTCTGAACCAGTAGGATTTGACCCGATTTTTGCAAAACGCTCAAAAAGAACGGGCTGTTTTTCCTTGGGAATTCCCTGGCCGTCATCGGAAACGCTCAAAACTATAAAATTTTCCTGTTCGCTTATGCTGATTTCAATGTTTCCGCTGAACTCCGTATATTTTATCGCGTTGTCAACAAGATTTTCATAGATTCCCTTTAAACTGTATTCATCGCAGAAAACGCAAGGCTCGTTCACATTGCAGGTAAAGGTGAAGTTCTGTTTTTTGTTTCTAGCTTTTTTTGAAAGAAATTCGTTTTCTTTTATAAGACATTCTTTAAGGTTCAGGATTTTCGGGTTTATTATAAAGCGTCTGTCTGAAATTTTGTACGAATCCAGCACATTTTGTATGATGATATTTATTGCGCGGGCATTTTTCTGGATATTTTGAACAGACTCCTCAATTTCGGAACTAATTTTGTCCTCTTTTTTTAGTTTTTTATTCAGTTCCAGCGTGTTCTGAATTTCATTCAGCAGGAGAGTCAATGGCGTATTCACATTGTGCGTTACAAAATATAAAAAAGTGTTTTTTTCCTGTTCGGATTTTAAAAGCTCCTGTTTTTCCCGGATTAGGTTTCTGCGGAGTTCCAGTTTTTGAATCCTGAATAGCAGCTCGGAAACATCGAAAGGCTGTATTAGATAATCGTCGATTTTGCATTCAGAAAGTTTTTCAATAAAATAAGAGTGGAATTTATCTGCGACCAGCAGGATTGAAAAATTTTCTGCAGGAGTCTGAATCTTGGCTTCGGCGCAGAGCGAAAAAACTTCATCGCTCTGGTTTTCCGGGAAAATTATCAGCAGCTGGATAAGATTTTCTTTGATTGCAGAAAGAACTTCTTCTGAATTTTTTATGATGCGGACAAAAAATCCGTAGGACTGAAGCACAAGCCTTAATTTTGAATTGTCGGATTCTTTCGCGCTGTAAATTCCGACAGAAACTTTTTCAGGAATCTCTTCTTGAATGGAAATTTTACGGTTTTCAAGATATATGTTTTTTCCATAAGATTCATTTTCGTCTTTTGAATTTGTGTTGCCAAGGATTTCCTTTGTCTTGCGGATATTTTTCATCTTATTTTCCTGTTTGAAAATCTATAGGTTTAATTCAACTGTAAAAATATACAGCTGAATTTACATTTTTTCCATATCACGGCTTTTTGCCTTTTCACCTTTTTTTACCAGCCTTAATTTCGAGTTTTTTTTGCAAATTATGAAAGAACGCTCTCGGCAGATTT